>Ga0078894_10002655_pt1 | contig 13518 bp, 20 predicted proteins | sample LauGreSu1BDMLBSD_2_FD_67506 | JGI IMG/M metagenome (GOLD analysis project Ga0078894, IMG submission 67506) | Freshwater lake microbial communities from Lake Michigan, USA - Su13.BD.MLB.SD (version 4) (version 4) | ecosystem: Environmental > Aquatic > Freshwater > Lake | place: Lake Michigan...
GCCGAAGAGATTGACCTTGCACAAGACTTAACGGACTGGAATGATAAATTGAACGATGATGAGAAACACTACATTAAAAATGTGTTGGCATTTTTTGCAGCATCAGATGGTATTGTAAACGAGAATTTGGCAGAAAACTTTCTTAAAGAGGTTCAATATGCAGAAGCTAAAAGTTTTTACGGATTCCAAATTGCAATGGAAAACGTTCATTCAGAGACTTATTCTCTTTTGATTGATACTTATATCAAAGATGATAAAGAAAAGGACCATTTGTTTAATGCAATTGATACAGTTCCATCTGTAAAGAAAAAAGCAGAGTGGGCACTAAAATGGATTGAGTCAGATTCTTTTGCGGAAAGACTTATTGCATTTGCTGCGGTTGAAGGTATCTTCTTCTCTGGTTCATTCTGTTCTATCTTCTGGTTGAAGAAAAGAGGTTTGATGCCTGGACTTGCATTCTCTAACGAATTAATTTCTCGTGATGAAGGTTTACATTGTGAATTTGCATGTCTTTTACACAACAAATATATACAGAATAAAGTTAATTCTGATAGAATTACACAAATTATTACTGAGGCTGTTGAGATTGAGAAAGAGTTTGTAACTGATTCATTACCAGTATCTTTGATTGGTATGAATGCGAAACTGATGCAACAATATATTGAGTTTGTGGCAGACTATTGGTTAGTGGCACTTGGATGTAAAAAATTCTATAATGCTGTCAATCCTTTTGATTTCATGGACATGCTTTCTTTACAAAACAAGAGCAACTTTTTCGAAAAAAGAACTTCGGAATATCAGAAACCTAAAGATAGAGAGATTGATTTTTCTAGTCTTGATGATGATTTCTAATAATTAGGGACTGAAAAAGTCCCTTTTTTTATACATATATATCAAAATAAAATTGAATATGAAGATTAATGTACTTTCACTATTTGACGGAATATCGTGTGGTAGAATAGCGCTCGAAAGAGCCGGTATACCTTGTAACTATTGGGCAAGTGAGATTGATGAAAAGGCAATTGAAGTTTCTAAAAGAAATTGGCCAGAAATATCTCAATTAGGTGATGTCACCGAACTATACGACAAAATTGTGAACCTTCCGAAAATTGATTTATTGATTGGTGGTAGTCCTTGTCAATCATTTTCGAATGCAGGTAAGGGTGAAGGTTTTCAGGGTAAGAGCGGATTATTTTGGGAGTTTGTTAGAATAAAAGAAGCACTCGAACCAAGATATTTTATGTTAGAAAACGTAAATATGAAAAGAGAGTGGAAAGATCAAATAAGTGAAGCACTTGGTGTTGAACCTGTTATGATTGATAGTAAACTTGTAAGTGCACAGAACCGTAAAAGACTTTATTGGACAAATATACCACTGAAAGATACTATTGATGATAGAGGACTTTATTTAGATGATATCGTTGAATGGGATGTAGATTCAAAATACTGGTTACCACAGAAAAATACTGATATTCTTAACCGAAAAGTAGATATGAGAGGTGCACCAGACCTTTGTGCAATTGATGTTTATAACAAAAAGTATAAGACTGATGGTAGATGTCAGACAATTACACATCCATGTCATAACACAATTAGACTTTGGCAAGATGGTAAGTTTAGGAAGTTTACACCACTTGAATATGAGAGATTACAGAATGTTCCAGAAGGATATACTGCAGGTCATTCAGATACCACCCGAGGAGGTTTCTTAGCAAATGGTTGGACAGTAGATGTTATATCATATATATTTGAACAGATGGTGAACGATATGAAACGAATCACCGAAGGTGAAATGGCCTTATAAAAAAAAACACTCAAAATTTTGAGTGTTTTTTTATATTTTGAATTTATCACCTGATTTCAACACTTTATGACCATCAATAGTCACCAAAGTGGCATTACCTTCACCCATAACACTTATATTATTACCACATATAAATACGGCAGTATCTTCGGATATACCTATACCAATTCTACCACCACCCATTCCAACAGCAGCATTTAGTCTGTCCATTCTGTTTCTTTCTTCGAAATGTGTGTCTATTATTATATTAGGTAAGAACGAAAGTCCTGGTGAAATACGTGGTATATCTTTTCCACCATATATCATATGACTAGAAAATACCATTGCACCCGCAGAAGTACCTGCAACTACAAGTCCCTTCTTTATTCTTTTATTCATACGAGTTAAGAACTCTGTACCAAGTAGAGAAGAACTTATGTTTGATTGATCACCACCACAGAAGAAAACAACATCAGCATCTGCTAATTTTTTAAAGTTTTCATCGATATCAAACTCATTTCGATTTTCAGCATTTATACAATTCACTTGACAACCTATTCCACCAAAAATATTTACATATTTATTTTCAGCATCTGCTTTATATGAAGTAGCAGCAGTAATAAGTAATAAGTTTATATCATTACCAACTAAATCAATCAATTGCTTAAGTGTATTCTCACTCTCTGAGCCACCTATGGCCACAAATATCCCTCTGCTCATAAAATCAAAGTATTTTTGTAATCGTCTCATCTAAGTCGTTTTGAAACTTGGTAGTTGAAATCATCCGTCAAATTAAACTTATATTTAGCACTAAGTTTACCTGACATCTCACCACCACCGAATTTTATAACAATTAATAATTCCAGAAGTGTATTACCATCGAGTTCAATCTTTATCTTCATCGGGAAGTCGTTCATATCCTCGTCTTGATTTACTTCGAACTTAACGTGATAGTCAAATTTCAAAGTCATATCATCGTAGTTTTCACGGAAGAATGCTCTGGATGGTACAACATTGAAAATGTTTCCATTACTACCCAAATAATAAACAGGTCTTTCTAAACAACCCATCTTCTCTACTAAAGCTTTGAAAAGTTTCATCTTTACAGTTCCCTCTGCAGTTTTATAACCATCGTCACCTTTTACAATATCTTCTGGATATTCGGTTCTCAAAGAGGTTGTGAAAAGGTTTTCTAATATACTACTGTTTAGAAGAACTATTTTTGTTTCAGACCAATGTGCTTTAACCATTTCTGAATCCATAAAACATTCATCAGCATTTTTCCATATTTCAGTCATCAAGTCAGAAAGTTTGAGTATATTTTTATCAAATTCTGGCATCAATTCACCTAAATGTTTGAATCTTGGATCTTGATGTCTTATGTCAAAATACTCGAAATATCCTAACGTATCTATTCTACGTGGGTCTATGAACTTCTCTATGTGTTTTTGTATGTTGTTATTGGCGTTTTCATAAATATTTTTTACCCACTCTTGTGTCATTTTGTTCCAATGTGGAAGATACTCATCAGAGAAAAGTTTACCTGTATTTTCACCAATTAAATCATCTGCAAAAGAGTTGAAACTAGCAGTCTTTTGTGTAGAAAGGTTTTTATTTAAAAACATTGAGAATTGACTTCCGTCTTTTATCTCAATTACTACATCTTCCATATGTTCCTTGTCTTTATTTGGACCAATCCAGTAAATTCTTTCAATATCATCTGACTCCAACTTATTATCCGCAATTAATTTATCGATGATATTACGTGCTGTAGTTCTTGCACCTGATAGTTTTTCCCAGTCTCTTTCGATACTAAACTCAATATTGTCAAAAATGTTATTAACTTTACCTATATCTGAATCCTCAATACATCTCTCGCCTTCGAATTTACCAAGTACAAGTCGGTTTTTAGCAAGTAGTAAGTTTTTTAAGTCAGTTAGGAATATTGAGGAATCTTCTGAATACCTTGCTTTCATTCCTCTGTCAAGTAAGTTGTCAAGAAAAGAGTTGTTTAGTAAAACCATACTCACACAAATTTCGTGAACTAAGTTTTTTGACGAATATTCGACTGTTTGTGCTGCTTCCTTGAAAAGTTTGTAGTTTCTAAGCCACTTCATAGTTATATGATAAGTTTCAATATTTTATATATATTAAAAAGAAATACCCATTTATGCGCTGGTTGAAGAACTTCAAAAGTTACAAAGAATCGATAGTTATAAAAATAGGTGTCGCTGAAGTAGGCGACCTTTTAGAATCTCTAAGTCTTTGGCACGAAGAGCTTCTGAACTCTATTGGTGCCATAGAAGAGGATCTTTATGGATTCCTTGAACTAGATAAAAATGAATATTCCGAAGATAAACTTGATTTAGATAAACTTAGTGATAATGGTAAGTTCGTTGATGCACTCAGTAAAAAATGGAAAAAGTCAGAAGTTCAAAACTCAAACGATTCTGAAACATTTTTAAATAAACCATGTAAATTCATGTTTATATATCCTAAAGACGCAGAGAGTGAACTCTTACCACCTGCATATCTTATGTTCCAAACATCTAATGATGAAGGTAAAACTTGGCAACCTGCTAAACTTTATAAAGTAACAGGTGATGCTAACAAATTTTATGAGATACTTTCTACTGCCACACTAAAGATAGTTGACGGTGATAAGGCATTCATATACACAACATCTAATGGTAACAATTGGAAACTAAAAAACCAAGATGATGAAGATGATTCAAAAGGATGGTTAAAAGATTTAAGAATGGACGAATTGCAAGCTAATATAAATCTTAGAAAAGACCAAATAGATTTGGATCAATCAGATTTAGGAAATTGGGTAAACATTGATTAAATAATCCTTTATACTATATTATCGTAAACAATTTTCGTAAATTTATATATACGGAACAAAGTATGTCCAAAGATATGGAATCAGATAGTAGTACACGGGGTAATGAAAGCAAGCACACGAAAATATATGGGTGTCCTCGTGGTGAAGGGCACTTTTAGAAAACACATATTCGCTAAGAGTAAGTCTTTCGAAATATACTTTTACTACACACCTATAAAAAAAATGGTTGTAGATTTTGTCTGTGAAGGTATAACTATCAAACAATTAGGTCTCGGTCAGGTAATTGGTAAATCCATTTTAGAGTTAGAGATTCTTATGTCCGAAAAAGGTTATTCTGTTTTCCGTATAGAAAGATGAATATATAAGGTACAAAATAAACCTTATAATGAAACACGTAAAAAGCTACGAAATATTTGAGTCAATGTTATCAGAAGATACATCAGCAACTGGTGGACCAGCAGGTGCTGTTGCGGGTGGTGCCGTATCATCAACAGGGATATCGAACTCACAACCATCATCTGCACCTGGTGTCACAACAAATCCAACATACGCTGCAACTGGTGGAATTGATGGTTCTGGTGATGTTAGTCATGTTTTAGGTACTAATGATAAACAAATGGGTACAAATCATGGTGCAATGACAGGAAAGAAGTCAAGAACACCAAAGATTAGTATGAAATCACTAAAGGATATTTTTTCTAAAAGACAAGATTATACAGCGGGTCAAAGTAATGTAGATAGAAAGCCTAAAGTTATGGATTTTGATGCATTCCAAAAAGCGGACCTTACTCAGGTTAAAAGACAAGATCAATAATGAAAAAACTGAAAAGATACGACGAGTTCCTTATAGAAGAGATTGACATCAAACAAGCATTGGTTGGTGGTGCAATTGCAGCCGGTTCTTTAATATCAAACCCCTTATTCTCATCAGAACCAGTTAAGAAGGCACCAATTGATACAATTCAACATTCAGAACAAATTGATTTAAAAGAATTTTTAGATACTCTTATCTCTGAAAAACCAAATATATTTAATAATTCAAAGAGTGATTATATAGAATTTGGTCATTTTGAGAGGATTGAATACCTAACTAAAAAAAAGAATGAATACGAACAGACTATTGGAAGAAAAATAGACTTAAATATTCTTTCAGAAACAAATAACGGAACACCATTTATTATAAATTACTTTTTTGTTAGAGGTTTAGATGATATAGAGAAGGGTCCTTTTCTAATGCAAATATTAAGTTTGAATTATAATACGGCTTTAAAGATAGGTAATCACGAATTAATGTTTAACTTTACACGTATACAGAATGTGAATACCTTCGGTTTAAAGTATAACTTATAAGAAATAAACAATATAATACCAAAAGTATAAAGGTATGTCACTATTTGACGAATATAGAACCACAAAGATACCTGTCGCACCACAACACGACAAAAAAGAAAAGTTAATAATTCTTGGAAAATCAGGGTCTGGTAAAGACTTTATGATAAGACAAATGTCTAAAAAGGGTCTTCTTGCAGGTATCAAAACTACTAGTCGTCCTCAAAGAAAAGGAGAGGTACAGTGGGAGACCTATGAGTTCGTAGCAGACTGGACTTTCAAAGAGATGATACAGAACGACGATTTCATAGTTAGACAAGATTTTTTAGTCACACCAGTTGACCGTGAACCAGAAACATGGTATTATGGACTTACTAAAAAAGAGTTTGAAAGAGCACAAGCATTTATAATGACACCTGCAGAACTCCTTATGATTGATGCCGAAACACGAAAGAAATGTTTCGTAGTTTATTTAGATATAGATCGTGATATTAGAGAACAACGAGTTTTGAGAAGAAGGGATATGAATGATTCCATCAAAAGAAGAATGGATGCTGATGACAAAGATTTCGAAGATTTTGATAAAAACGGTGACTATGACTTAAGAGTCACTGATGAGGAGTTCAACGCAGACGATGTCTGGGCACTTATGGTATAATACACAAAGGAAAGGTTCTTTTTTATATATAAACACAAAAAAAAGCCTTTAAGATGGACTTAAAAACAAACATCAATAAAATTCATTCTGATCTTCTTTTAATCAAAGGGATTGGTGAAAGTGTATCAATTAAGGAATGCACTACAAAGGAATTAGGAAATCACTTTGAGATAAAGGCGGAATTTGCCGGTATGGTGGCACATATACTCGTAGAGAAAAAAGAGATTGAGTCAAATACTTTCAACTGGAAATATTACGCAAACCCTAACGATACATCGGTTGGGTTAGTAGAGAGGAAATCAACATTGGATCAATTTGCATCAGATGTTATTGATATCTTCGATAAAAAGAGGTTCGATTCAGAATACCTCTCAGAAATAACTGAATAAAAATGGGTTTCAATTTTGCAGGACTAAGGTTCACCGATTTAAAGTCGGATATAGAAAACTACCTTAAGAGGGAGTATAAGAAGGCAGGAATATTATTTGGTGTTGCTTCTCCATACGGTCAGATATTGAACGTTGTTGAGAACTTACACCAATTATCAATGCTCTACCTTAAAAACGCAATAACTGGTTTGGATCTAACCGAACCAAATATGAATAACGAAAGGGTAATAAGAAATGCAGCAATAAACGCTGGTCATATACCTACACGTGCAATTTCTGCATCTGGAACACTTCTTGTTTCAATCAATCCAGGTACAGATTTAGAAAGAGAGGTTGCCGGTGCAAAGATAACTATCTTCAATAAGGCAAAGATAAGAAACATAACGAATGGTTTAGATTATAGTATATCACTTGGTAAGGATAGTGTAACACATATGCTTACACATGGATATAGATTTTTTCTAAACATAACACAGGGTGTTTGGAAATCACAAACATTCACAGGTACAGGTACTGCAATGAAAACATTTGTAGTTGATGAGAGAAATGGAACATACATAGATAATTTTCAGATAGAGGTTTATGTAAACGGTATACTTTGGGAAAAGAAAAGACATATCTATGATATGATACCTGATGAGATGGCTTATGTTGCAAAATCAGGATACAATGATAGTTTAGAGATTGTTTTTGGTAATGGTGGTTTTGGTATGATACCTGAACTTGGTGCATCAATTGAAGTTAGGTTTTTGAAAACAGATGGTGACGATGGTAACATATACCGTCGTACTAAAAAGGATTGGGATTTCATCGATACGGTGATAGACGGTTCTGGTAATGGTATTGATTTTACGAAGGTATTCAACGTTGAATTTTATACTGATATTAATTTTGGTGCGGAACCAGAAGACTTTATGTTTACGAAACAGATGGTTCCATTTGTTACTAATAACGCGGTTCTTGCTTTACCACAACACTTTGCTTATGAGATAAAGAAACTCGGTGTTTTCTCACATGTGAATGCTTATGAAAGAACCGGAACAATATTTATAACAGTAACACCTAATATAAACTTATTCAAAAATCAGGGTGCAAATTATTTCACAATTGATAAACAAGCATTTATATTAGATAACTATGAGAAATCTAAAATAGATAGATATTTGAAAGGTAATGGTCTTATACAATTAACAAAGAAATATAAAGTAGTAACTCCAAAATTATCTTATTATGCAATAAATGTATACATAATTCCATATTCTGATGCAATGGATGAATCTGTGAATGCAGAAATATTAGGAGTAATATCTGATTATTTCCTAAACCTAAATAGAACCGAAAGGATACCAAAAGTTGATATTGTAAAATTATTATCACGTATTAGGGACATACACTCTGTTGACATATACTTTATAAGTAAAAAGAATGAAGACTATCATAAGAAAGGAATGTTACAAGCGGCACAGACTAGTCAGAAATATGAACAAACAATAAACTATGATCCAAGTGTTGTTCTTGGTATAGATCCAATGATGGGTGATTTACTTTTTGATGCAGATGAATTACCACTTATAAGAGGTGGATGGTCTGATAGAAATGGTTCGTTATATAGTGATGATATAGAATCAAATGGACTTAGTGCGGTAAATATCATCAGAAAGGGTACCGTTGATTCGAAAAATAGAACAAATTAATTATGTTATACGACGAAAAACAGATACCAGAAATTTATTATATGAAACATAGACACGATAGTGATAAAACATATAATCGATTTGAGAATAATATGTTAGATAGGATGTTATCACCTAACATATATAATTCTGATTTAATGAATGGTTATCTAAAAAGATTACAAGTTCTTACGGCTAAATTCTTTGATATTTTTACAATAATAAAGAATTGGCAGAATTATTCAGTTGATAAATACTACAATCAACATAGCAGATAAAAAACCAATTTAATATTATAATATATAATAAAATACCAAATAAAAATATTACAGATGGGTGAAAATAAAAAAATAGCGGGATTTAAAAAGTTCTCGGATATAAAAAGTTCTAAAAAGATTGAGGAATTAGAGATTAACGCTAGACCGGAAACAGACTCTGATTTACCGGCTAATCCAAATACACCTGAAAATTCTGATACTGATTCAGTAGAACAACCATTTTCTGTAAAAGGTGTTCAACCTTCGAATAAACACGTAAACCTACCAACTGGTGAAGATGAATTCGAAGATAAAATTGAAGATGAAAAAAACGAATCAAAAGTTGAGACAATAGGAAAAGTTGCAAAATTTCCTAAAAATGTAAAGGCATCAAAGGCGTATAACTTTCTTGAAAACGTTAAGGTTAGTAAGAAATCCATTTGGTATATTATGGTTGAACGTCAAGATAACGAACTACAAATGGTAAAATACAACTATAAAGAAGGTGTAGATCTTGCTAAGTTCGTAAATGAGTTGAAAACTTATTATATTACTAAATACTCTGAAAATGACAATCTTTGTTCACTTATCGAAACAATTGAAGTAGATGGGAACGATAAATATTCAATGATTAAAAACATACCATTAGTTAAAGTAGATGGTAGAAAAATGATTTCAATCATAACAGAAGACTTAATTAAACTTCTTTCGAAATAAAAACTTTACCACTCCAAAGATAGTATCTTTGGACCGACCCAGAAGTAATTCTGGGTTTCTTGTTTAACGTTTTTGTGAAATAATATATACAGAAAATAAATTACCAAAAAATGGATCACAAAGACAAATACGAGAGTTTAATGAAATTACTTACTCAACCTATCGATATAGATGGTAAGAACTATCTTCTAAGCGAGGAGCTCGAAAAGCTCTATGTGAATGGAAACAAAAGGTCTGCAACCAGAATACGTAAAATGATGCAACTTATCAAATCTACTGCACAAGTAGTAAGAGATGATGTGCAAGAATACAGAAAAGGAATTTAAAGAGATGGCACGAAAGTGCCATCTTTGTTTTTAACAACAAATTCTTATTTAATATATAAACCTATAATACAAATAATAGATATGAAAAAGTTCAGTAAAATAACCAATGTGAAAGTTGGTCAAGAACCAGAGAAGAAAGAAGTAAAGATGAATGAAGAAGAGTCATTCAGATTTGCATTGATGACACTTATGGATAAGTACCTACATATACAAACATATGGTCCAATTGATAGATACCTACGTGCAGGAACAATAAAGATAACTGGTAAAGATGCACTTGCTGAGGCACTTTCTGAACTTATGTTAGATAAATCTACATTAGAGAAAACTATGTTACTCGAAAGTCTAAAATCTAAAGTAGGTGATTGGGAAGCTATTGATGAAAAGATTGAAGAAGTAAGTACAAAATGGACTACTAATAAAACTGCCAAAGAATTCGCAACACACCAAAAAAAGATTGAAGAACTTCTCGAAAAATATGGTGATGATGAAGATATATTGATTGAGATGGTAAGTAAGTCAGCTGATAGAATAAAATCACATAAAACTGCAAAAATGAGAGCACAGGTTGCTGCAGAAAAAGAACTTACGAAGTTACAGGAAATATACGAGCAAAGGGCTAACCAACTATTTGGTGATAAATAAAGAACTCATTATGATTGAATTATTCCGATCAGTGTTCGAAGAAGAGATGTTCTCCGACGTTCACTACGTAGATGAAAATCCTGCTGAAGTAAGGAGTATATCCATACACAAAAAGGATGGAAAACTTCACACAGATGAGACTATTAGTACATTTAATCTATCATCATTAGATGAGGAAAATCCAGAATACGAACTTCTACACAATTTCTTTGTCAAACTAAACTTCCAATGGCATCCAGAGATTGTTAAAATAAAAAGAGGTCTTATTGCTAGGTTCTTTGGAATAGATGTTACTACTAAAATAGTACAATTACTTTTAGATTGTGATTGGGTAATAGTTACACCAGATGTTTTAGACGAGATTAAAAAGAATGATAATTTTAAACCAGAAGACCCTTGTTCAAAACTTGGAGTTGTGGGAACAATATATGGTACACAAATATATCTTATACCAGAATTAATACTAAATACTCACGGTTGTGAAAATACAATATACACTGGATATCGAAACTCCATAACACCTGTAGTACATCGTAAAGAAATGGAATATCTATTTACGTTCAAAAACGATCCGAGGATAAAAAAAATATATTTGAAGTGATACAGATGACCGACGAACAGATTGAAAATCTTCTTGAAGTCGTCGAAATACACTATGAATGTTTCCAAAAACACTATCCCGAATATAACGTAACTTACGAAAATGTATTGGAACTAAATCACCAAAAAATAATTGATATTATAGAAGATTTAATAGAAGGTGATGAAGAAATCATAGACTTTATTATAGAACAACTAATGTTCGAATATAAACAGATATTAAATAGAGAAGGCACCGATTAGGTGCCTTTCATTATTTATCGAGAACCTCTTTTTTGTAATAGTCATCGAAACCATCCATCAAAGATTTGACATCGTATGTTTTATCGTTCGTAATTACTTCATCGATGAATCCGAACTCAAGTGCTTCATATGCACTCAACCATTTATCACGACGTGCAGCCTCTAAAACATAATCGAAACTCCTTCCTGAATTCTGTGCCAACATTTTGAATAAAATGTAATTGTACTTTTCAGATTCCATTTGTGAGATTCTATTATCTGCAACGTGACCCTGTGCACCACTAGATACCTGGTGAATCATAACTCTCGAAAAGTTCAAAGAAGAACGTTTACCTTTAGTTCCTGATGATAAAAGAATAGAACCCATAGATGCTGCCAAACCTACATTGATTGTCTCAATATCAGAATTCACATACCTCATAAGGTCAACAATACCTAAACCGTGAAGTACCGATCCACCCGGAGAGTTGATATGCATTTTGATATCTTGTTTAGCAATTGAGTCAAGATACATAATTTGTGCCTGAAGAACGTCACACATTTGTTGATTAACGACACCAGAGACCCAAAGAATTCTATCACGCATCAAACGTGAGAAGATATCCATCTGAGTAACTCTCATTTCACGTTCCTCTAAAATGTACGGAGTGAGACTTGCTTCGGGAATCGAATTTTCTAAATTCTTTTCGAAGTAATGCATGTTCAATGAACTTACGCCTTTGTCTAATGCGTACTTTTTAAAATCCTTACTGTAATCCATATTTAACTTTGTTTTTGTTTACTTTATATAAAAAGATTTTCGTTTTCGCTATATTTTTTCAATTATTTTTCAAATTTGTTCTTCAACCTGATATACTCATCGTACTCTGGATCCTGACGGAAAAAGTAATCTTGCCAAACGGTTGGAACCTCAACCTCTAAATTAAAATCTGTGTGACCACCTGCTTTGAAACCGAGTATGAAAAAACCGAGTTGTTTTTCCAAGCTCGAAGCACCACCATCATTATGTGCACCGGTATAGGCGGCATTTTCTCTCAATAGATTAACCTTCTGTGATATTGTATCAACGATTTGCATTACTGTCCTTTTCATATAACTATATGTTTGTGTTGAAAATAACTTGTCCTTCTTTTAATCCTGATTTTACTTTTTTCAATAAATTCTCAATTGCTTTCTGACCTGCCGCAGTTTTTTTGATATCCTCCAATTTAGGTTTTCCTTTGAAACCGATGAAGCTGTAAGAGATACCACCTGGGATTCCATAAACGATACTTGTAAGGCAAAGTTTGTCAATCTTCTTTTGTTCTTTCTCCGCCATCTTCTCATTCAATAAGTCTTCAATCACTGACTCAAGATCATTTTCGAACTCACCGAAGTCGTAAACACGTTTAGGTAAGGATTTACAATATTTTTCTAACTCTACTAATTCAGATCTCTTTTCAGGATATGGGTGAATAAAAGTACAACCACCTCTACCATCATTCTCTGCAAGTGCAATCTTTTTACCATTTACGAAAACATCTGCTTTGAAACAGATTGTCTCTTCACTGAATGCATCATTTATCTTTACGTTCTTTAGTTGAATCTTCATATCTATCTTTTTGTTATAACAAATATAGCAATTAAATGAATAAAATTGCCAAAAACTATAAAAAATAAGAAAACCTAGCAAACTCGTATATAATCATGATATATAACACACATACGGTTCGAAATCGAAACCGTAATAAAAAAAATAATCTAAGGATGAATAAAACTGAATTAGTAGAGGCTATCGCAAACGAAACTGGCTTAACAAAAGCTAAATCTAGCGAGGTGATTGCAACAATTGTAAACACAATCACTGAAACTCTTAAAAAAGGTGAGAAAGTTTCTTTAGTAGGATTTGGTACTTGGTCTACAAGCGCACGCGCAGAAAGAAAAGGTAGAAACCCAAAAACTGGCGAAGAGATTACTATCCCTGGGAAAACAGTTGCTAAGTTCAAAGCTGGAAACGAGTTGAACAAAAGCGTAAACTAAGATAATCTTAGCTTTAAAAAGAAAAAGACCC
>Ga0078894_10002656_pt1 | contig 13512 bp, 21 predicted proteins | sample LauGreSu1BDMLBSD_2_FD_67506 | JGI IMG/M metagenome (GOLD analysis project Ga0078894, IMG submission 67506) | Freshwater lake microbial communities from Lake Michigan, USA - Su13.BD.MLB.SD (version 4) (version 4) | ecosystem: Environmental > Aquatic > Freshwater > Lake | place: Lake Michigan...
GCACTTGCAAATGAACCGGTGAACTTGTACGCGTTACCCTTCCAGATGAAGACCACGCCTTCTACAGGAGACGTGATGTTCTCCACGGACTTGAGCTTCTCCATCTGGCGAGAGAGCGTCGCCATCGCGGTCTCGTCGCCGCTCGATTCGATCGCAGCTATCGCAGACGCGACCTCGCCGCGGAGGCGCACGACCTCCTCGTCGGAGTCATCGATCAAGGACGACTCGAGGCCTTTGAGCAGCTCCACGGCAAAGTCGTTGATTGCCACCTCGATAGGTCGCACGTAGCTCTTGAGCAGCTCAGGAGAATTCTTCACAAATCTCGTAATGTCATCATGCGTCGATTTATCTGCTTTTTTCCTGATGTCAATGAGTGATGGTGCGCCGAGGACTCCCATGACGCGCGCCACGATCATCGAAGAGACATTCTTCGGAAGACCGAACTTTTGAACATCGTCCGTCAGCATCGCCTCGATGTAGCTGCCCATCGTATCTCCGTCCCCGACGCCTGCCCGTTGTGCTGCAGCATCTATCTCAGAAAGCACATTCTGTAGTATCGACTTGTCGGAGATGTTCTTCATTCTAACGACTGCGGGTCCTTGTACCTTCCAGCCCCTCACGTTTACAGCATTCTGCATCTTCTCTACTTGGTTGGCGAGAACATCAGCGCCAGATGTATCATCGGCTGTGCCCACTCTCCCGTCATCTTGCATCTCCATAATAGGCCAACCGTGGAAGACGATGGTGTTAGAGTCGTAGTTGATGACGTTGGGGTTGTCTGTGTATATGACTTCGACGGAATACCATCTGTTTCCTTGAGGACCAAACACAGCGCTCAGAGTCTTTGCAGGTAATGAACTGATGGCGCCTCTGAGTACTTTGAACGCCGAGTTGAAAGCATCAGACAGATTGCCTCGACCCTGAAACTTCGCTGCGAGAGACTCAGCGTCCATGCCTCCGCGTTTGATGTCTCCTGCTGCACGAGCGACCTTGAGTCCGTCTCCCGAGACGTCCCAAGTGAAGACAAGGTTGAGACCATCGAGTTTCTCCGAAACCTTCTGCAGCTTACCGCTTGCAGCCTTTGTCAGAATACCCTTCATCTCTCCGAAAGTCATGTCTCTGTTGTCGTACAGGTGCATGAGGTGGCCGACCGCGCCGCCGCATAAAAGAAGTTGTTTACCCACTGAGGATCGTGTGTCAAACATTCTTTTCATCAGTCGTCCTTTTCCTGCAGAGTCTTCTGTTGAGCAGTCTTCTTGGCGGAAGCCAATTCACGCTTCAGGCGATTGGCAATCCTCGAATAGTTGGCTCGTGCCTCTGATCCCTTTGGCTGTCTGTCCCGCCACGAGCACATGTCGTACCATCGCGATTCCAGATCAGTAATGTGTTCCTCTGAACCCCACGCACTAGTTCGACCGCCGGAAAGCTGAGCCTCCCTCATCTTCTTCTCGATAAGGAGACGAACAAACGTCTCAATAAGTTGATTTTCCATTGTCAAACTCCAGCGTTTTCTTCATAGCAGAGACAAGGTAGTACTTGACATGTCTCTCCGTAATTTGATCGACAGACCCGAGAGAGAAAGATTCACAGATCTTTTCCAGGAGAGCATCTGACATATCGAGAGTCAGGGTCTCGCCAGACTTCATGATCAACTCCATCTGTTTTGCGATCTTCATTTATACCTCACTTCTTCTTAGCTGTAATGGGAACAGGTCCACTTGTGTCTTCCGACGAAGGCTTCTTCTCGGTCTTTTCCTTTTCAGGCGTCTTGATCACATTGGGCTTGACTGTACGTGATTTCTTCTCCCCACTCTTCTCCATAGAAACGTCAGCGCCCTTTGTGCCTGGTCCCACTGCATCATCCGCCGGAATCTCACCAGTCACGATCTGCGCCAGGCCCTTGAGGAACGCAAGGAGAGCTACCTTCTCTGCCTTGGAGAGGCTTTCAACGTACTCTTCAAGTTGTCTAGCTATGACTTCGTCCTTAAAAGATTTGCCGCTTCGAATGGTATTCAGCTTGTCGACGATGTCAGAAGACGATATTTCGCCCTTCTCGAGCTTTTCCTTCTCGTCAGCCACAGTCTTAGATTCATCAGGCGTGCTAGACTTTTTATCGTCACCTCCGAAGAGATCGTTGTCTTCTTCGCTGAGCGCAGTCTGCTTTTCCTTCTCATTTGCTGCATTTGTTGCCAAATTTGACTTGAGAGTCTCATTGACGATATTTTCTATCAGCTTAGAGAGCGACTTCCCAGTCTTCACCTTTATTTGCTTTTCCATTGACACACCGTTGTCCTTAAATATGAGTCATTTCTTAATTAGATCGACACCGAGTGTACACATCTTTTCTTCTCGATCAAAGTCGGTCAAACGAACGTTTTTCACGACATAATCGTAAGCAAGCTCGGTTACGTCATCACCTCGTGTGATGAACACCCTGTCGCAAGTAATCTGACTTCGTAGGTATCGTTTCAACGTATCGTAAGCCTTGTCGAGCTCAAGTCGAATATCAAACTTCACGTCGTCAAGAGACTCGATCGACATTCCTACGCACAATCCACTGATGTAGAAGTGTCGACTTTCGAAGCTGCCGTTAAGTGCAACAACTAAAAAAGAATCATGTATCTTGACAAGCTGTTCTTCCTCTAGCACGGGAACCATTCCACGCAAAGAGTCGCTCATGAGGAGACGATTGTCGCTATTTTCTTCCATGCGATGGACTATACACAACATCTTTGTATAGTTCATCTGTCCACTTCGCGTATTCTCTGTCCAGCTCTGTGACCTCGGCGATGTCCTTGGTCTGCAACCTAATGGAGACGCTGCCTTCAGACACGCTGATGTCTGCATTGTGTCCGACTTCAAGCTCATGGTCGAGGAGCTGTTTCACGAAGTCGTTGCGTTGCTCTTGTTGACGAAAAATGTAAGTCTTCACCAGCTTTTTATTGTCTTTGACCCACTTGTTGACGGGTATAACAGGAACATCAGCGGGCTTGGGAAGGACTGGAAGTGCCCCAAAAGTCATGGGTCGTCGGGCCTTGTCGAGGAATTCTTCGTGCAGCTGTTTCAACTTCATGCTACCCTCAGAGTATGATGCATCCGCCAACTACGGCAGTTTCTGTGAAGGAGGAACCATGAGTCCAGACTTTTTTATTCCTATCGATTATCGCAGATCCTCCCTTGAACTTCAAATCTCTCTCTGCGCCCACTCTATTCGAAACTACGACGTTTGCACCCGTCTCTTCTGACAGTTCCACCCAGGAAGAGTCGGGGTAACCATAGTCGGAACCCCAGTTTGTTAACAAGGCTATCGTGTCTATCGATCCGTTCTTGTAGAAACGATGCGCTGGATTGTAGAACTTGTATGTGTCACGATAGTTGTTCATTACATCTCGGCATATGAGAACGCCAGTCCGACCAGCTCGTGTGGTAACGACAGGACTGAGGTTTTCGGCTGACTCAGCCCAAAGGTTGTCAGAACCCCATAGATTCTTTTTTCTTGCATTTGCTTCGAGTCCTCTGGGCCCTACAACAGCAGCAGAGTTATAGAACTTTCCCTCAGAGACCTCGACGTATCCAAATACTATGTGTGTATTGAACCGGTTCGCAATGGAAGCAAAAGCTTCTGTTTGATACCCGTTCTTTTCTTGGGCACAATCAGCAGCCTCTCTCTTGCTCTCCAGGACGTAGCCGCTGGTCGAGAGCTCTGGGAGAACAATCAGGCATGCACCTTTCGCGGCAGCCTCAAAAGCCAGCTGCTGCGCAGTCTTGAGATTTGCGAAGACGTCAAGAATCTTCGGTTGAAACTGTACTGCTGCCACGATAGGTGTGTTCATCGTTTCCTCTATAACTTGAGAGTGCCGCCCTGCATCGACTTATCGATGAAGTTGGCGACGTATTCCTGGGCACCATCCATCGACCAAAGAACCTTGGGATGGTCCTTGAGAAGCTGGACATCGGCTGCTGTGAGTTCTCCTGACTTCTGCAGGAACTGAATGTAATCGTTGATCCCTGAGAGGATGAGAATCTCGAGGTCGTCGGGCTCGACCTGCCAGCGCGACTTAAACTTTTCCAAGCCTAGTTCGAGGATGTCGCGGGCACGTGAAGTACCGACGCCGAGCTCCTTGCCCATGTCTGAATAAGAAGCGTCACCTTTTCTGTAGTCTCTCTTTGAAGACTTGACGTAGCCTCTTCCCTTGCATACCTTGCAATCTGTGCCTTGATCTGTCTCTCCTGTACCATCGCACTCTTCACAAGATTCAAAACCTTCAGGTGCCTTGATTGATCCAGTACCTGGTCCTGAGTAGCTCATGCCGGTGTCTCTATAAGATCCAGCAGCCTCGCGGAGAATCTTTCTAACTACCTGTCGAACTGCTTCTTCGACTTTATTGTCCTTCTTGCGCATGTTTTCGTCGTCCTTTTCTTTGGCGTCTAAATGGTCTTTTAATGCAGAATAGAAATCTGATGCATCATCGTCTGAGATTCCATCTACCATCGTTGAAATAGCTGTACGGAGTTCCACTCGATTAGCAGGCTTGAAGTTCGGATTCGATGGGTCTGTGACAGCCGCAGAGGGATCTACTATTGAAGAGACCGAAACAGGTGCATCCTCCAGTGTTTCAGATGACTGCCAGCCCACACTCGGATTATTCATCGCCTCTCGCACATACTCACGGACGGCGTCTTTGCTCACTACAATTTTCATGAAACCTCTTCAGACTTCGAAGGATTCTTTGCGTCCGTAGCGCGGCGGCCAAAGTATAACATAAGCGTCGGCATCAGATACGCTGCACAAACAGAAGGATCAAAAGGTCTTATCGTAAAAGGACCAATCTTCTCAAATGCTGATGCGATGTACATCAGCGTCGTTGAAACAAAAGCAACGGCTGCAAATGTCGCGGATATCGACGGCTTCCCGTCAGTTGCTCTAATCCAGACCCACGAGGGTTGTGGCTTCACCTTGACTGTTTTTGTCTCTTCAGACATTACGACTTCTCCTGCGTGCTAAATAGGTATTCACTATCATTTAGTCGACTCGAGGACGACAAAAACAGTGCCTACAGTCACGGCAACACCCGCTGCAGCGCCTAGACCGAACCAGGCCCAACGATTTGGCACAGCATCTTGTGCATCCTGCAGGTCCTTCTCTAGAACGTTTATTCTTTTTTGATTCGCGTCGATCCTCGCCTGCATTTGAGTCTTGTCGGAAACACAGACTGTGTTAAGCTCGTTGTATTCGAATTGCTTCTTTGCTTCGACGTCCTTCACAGCCTTCTCAACCTCTATACTGAGTCGCTGCGGAAAATTCAAGATTTCTGTTCCTGCGACGGCTGCAGCGCGAGGTGAAAACAGTATCCCAGCGAAGGGAGCAGGTTGACTCTTCTGGAGGGGCGTGATTACAGCGGGCCCCGTCGCTTCAGGCAGTGGGTCAGTAGGCAACTTTGCTGCTTCCTCTGCATGCAGAGCCGTTGAAAACGTGAAACACGTCAGCGTAAGAGCTGAAAATAGCTTCTTCATTTTGTCCCCTCGGGAAGTAAGACGTTAAACTTCAGAATCTCTCCGAGCTTCTTTGCCATTGCAACGCCGCTAGGATCGACCTGCCACGTGCTGATCAAGCCATTCACTGATTCAGTCTTTTTCTCCTCAAGTTCCAGTAACTTGGCATCATACGTCGTCTTGATATCTTCAAGAGACTTCTGCAACTGCTTGATGTTGGCTTGATGCTGTTCTCGTTCTACCTTCTGTGCGTCCTTTATTGCCGCCACTTCGTCGTCGTGTATTTTCTGCATTTCCTGCAGTTTCTTAGCGATCCCCTCGTCCATCTTTTTTACGTGAAGATAACCCGCGTAACACACTGTCACGAACAAGAGAGTGATCAAAACTGTTGGGACGTGTGGCCTCAGACGACCCCATATTTTTTCGAGAAAAAGTAGAAACATAAAACCTCAGTTTGGTTTTTGCGATTTATCCTTGGACAAATCAGGCAGCTTGGTGTCATTCAAATCGAGCTTAAGCTGTTTCAGTACTATCTCTTGAACAGTGAACAGTTCGTTGATCGCTATGCTGTGGCTGTGTAGTGCTGAGGCAATCGCCGTCAACGTCTTCGTGATCTGTTTCACTTCTTCTGCGAGTGTCTTCAAGCCATTTGCTAGGAGGCTTACGTCGTCAGGTAGGTCTACGCTGTTCTTAATGATAGCACCCAGAAGTGCGAGTACTCCCTCAGGTTTCGGCTGTGTCGTCTTTGTCGTCATCTGATCCTTCTAGGAGATTGTATAAAGTCTCACTGTCATATTCACTCATCTTTAGATGATTGTTTCTGCTCAACTTGTCGAGGTTGGCTAACAGACGCTTCTTGGATATCTTTTCTAGAAGCTTTTCAGACTTCGGACTTTCTTGAAGCACCATCTCAGCAGTCTCATGAAAGAGGTCTTGCATCGTTACGCCGTGTCTAAAAAGCTTTTCTCGCAACGCTGCATGGACCTCTTTTGAGAGTTTTATATGAACGCTCTTCCTGCCGAAAAAGAGGTCGTGTCTCAAGCACCGCCTCCTAATGGGCCTGCTGCACCTGCTTTTGGCGCCTGGTACTCGTCAGATATTTCAGCTTCTGACTTTCCAATCTCAAGGCCGTATGATTCAAGCAACTCTTCCTTGAATGCCGCAGCCGCATCAGGTTCGTAGTTCTCTACTAGATAATTTGTAGCACGTCGGAGGATCGTGTTCCTTATCTCGAGCAGATTATCGTAATTGTCCACAAGGCGAACAACGTCAGTGACAAACGACTTCACGTCGATGTCGTCTGAGCTGAGCTTCTCAGGCGCCTTTTCCTCAGCCTTTTCCTCGGATTCTTTGTCTTCCTCCTCTTCATCTGCTTCTCGAAGAAACCTTCGAGAGATCATGCGCATATCGAGGCCTTCGTTCTTGGAGTTCTTCGCCTCTGCTTCGTAGCTAGAAAGGTATTTGTCGATCTGCGCATCGAGTGAATCCCCGCCCTCTTCCTTCTTTTCCTCGGGAGCTTCGCGGAGGAGCCTGCTGACTAAGCTTCTTAAGACAGAACGTGACTTCGTCTTTACGTTCATTTCACCACCTGTGCCATCGCCTCAGCCTTCTTGAAGCGATCCTCGACGACTGTCCAATTGAGTTCACGCATCTGCGAGATTAGATACGACTTCTTGTCTGTGCGATAATCCTTGTAGTACGCATGCTCCCACATGTCAACCACGACGAGCGGATAGAAGCCCAAGGGTACATCGCCACTGTGATTCGAAACCATGAAGTTGACGTACTTCTTCAGGAACATGTGATAACCACACACTGCCCATCCATTGCCAGCAGAAAGTGCGCAAGCCATGAAATCACGCTGCCAATCATCGAATGTTCCGAAGTCTCTCTGTAGACGCAGGTAAGAGAGAGAGTCCATCACAATCTCACTGTGCGGATCGAAGCAGTTGGCAAAATAGAGTTCATGAAGCCATACTGCGTTGAGATTGTATGTTTCATCGAGCTTCAAAGACCTGAACTCGGAGTGACGTGAGTTGACGTCAGAACGGTCTGCTGTGTCGAGCTTTGAGGAAATCTTGTTGAGCGAGTCGATGTAGCCCTTATAGAGCTCCAGATGCGAGTCCTTCGTCTTCTGTGAGACGAATTCAGATACCTGCTTGAACTGCTTAGGTTCAGCAACATATGACTCATGTAACTCGTCAGCTGGTAATGCAGCGACCTCTTTGACCAGCTGTGACTTTATGCTTCTCTTTATGATGTCGTCGACATCGACGCCAGCAAGTGGATTTTTCTTGTTAATCGATTTCATAGTTTTTCTCAAGCTCTTCCTTGTCAACAATGAACTCTTTTCCCTCAGGAGTCTTAAGGATCGCATTTCTTGGACCCACAGACACGACTGTATAGAGATACTGCGACGCCTTGTGACGCAGCTTTAGATCAGGCGACAAAATAGTCTTCTCTTTGCCGTCGATCTTACCCTTGAAAATTGCGTCGACTGTGTCTTCAAGCTCATTGAGCTTCGCCTGCCACTCTTCACGCATTATACGGATAATGTCTGACTCTTCAAGTTTCTTCATATCTGCCTTCCGCTAAATATACACACGACTTGCGTATTGCTGATGATCAGGAAACACATTGTCTGCTATCGAGATAATCTTCGAGAAGACTCTCAGAAGTCAACAAAGCGTCTAGACTCACGCATCTCACGCCGGCGGTTTCAAATATCTCGTTTGCCTGACCTATTTCGTCATTATAATCGACGTCATAGACTACTCTCTTGATACCACTGTTAGCGATGCGTTTCGCACACATGGTGCAGGGCTTGTGTGTGCACAAAAGTATCAGCTTCTCTCTCAGATCGAAAGGCCTGCCAAGATGAAACAAGGCATTCTCCTCGCTGTGAAGAAAACCTGACTTACCATGATCGAAGTCTGTTCGAGCGTTTGGACCACCTCTGTAGTCACCATTGTAGCCTATCGAACAGATCTCCCTGAAATCATCTGTCACTATGATTGTAGCTACGTGGTATTTCGTATCGTGCGAAAGGTTAGAAAGTTGCTTACAGATCTGCATGAACGTCTGTAGCTTTAAGCATGCACGCGACATGACAACTCCTCAGGGCATTTCATTGAAAACTTCTGGAAAATGTCTGGCACATCTCGGTTCATATAACTCCGAACCGCCGACCTGGATCTCGTCGTCATTTGTCAGCTTTTTATGGGTGTAGTGTGCATCTCTGCCGCAGACTGTACACACTGCAGTACATTTCTCGACGTGTGTGGCCCACACTAACATCTTCTCTATCTCTGTGAAAGGCTTACCTGCAGACGACATCTCAAGAGACGAGACGACTATCGTGAAGCCATTCTTGAAAAGCCACACAAGAGACTCAGACACTCCTGGTATCATGAATGCTTCGTCCACAGCAATTACCTGCGGGTTTTCTTCGAGATTAGACAAGTGTTCGAGTATATCTGCGCCCGTCTTCACACAAATAGCAGGCATCTTCCATCCACTGTGTGTCACAACTTCAGTATCACTGTATCTATCATCGATCTTTGGCTTGAAGATGACTGTCTTCTTGTGCTGATATTTGTACTTGTCTAGTGTGGCAAGGAGGCGGCTGGTCTTGGATCCAAACATGGGTCCACAAAACACGATAAGCTCTGGATTGTTTGCTTGCATAATTGCCTCACATGTCCTTTATGTCTTTCCAAGACTTCTCGTACCATGCTATCGTCTTGTCCAAACCTTCCCAGAACCTCACTAGCGGAACATACCCTAGAACTTCTGAGGTCTTAGATATGTCTGCCTGAGTGTGCATGACATCACCTGACCGCCAAGGAGAATCATGGTACTTCGATCCAGGGAACTTATCAAGTAGATATTCAAGAATCTGTCTGTTCGAGACTCTGTCGCCGCAGGCAATGTTGAGACGAACCGCGTCCAGTCGACCATCACACGTTACAGACTTCATGCATGCGTCAACGACATTTTCCACATAACACATGTCTCGCGTCTGCGAACCATCGCCGTCGGATCGCATAGACTCGCCTCGCATGATTGCGTTCAACCACGCAGAGACGGCAGTCGAATAAGGCGAACCTCCCAGCTGATGCGGCCCAAAAACATTGAAGAAACGAAGCGCAATCGAGTCCATCCCGTACAAACTGCTATACAACTTCAAATAGTCTTCAACAATTGACTTCTGTAAAGCATAGGGCGACTTTGGATCTTTTGGGTGCGTGTCAGGAGTAGGAAGGACATCTGCACCACCATACACGGAACTAGATGACGCAAAGACGAACCTATTAATGTTGTCTCTACAGACTTGCATCAGCAGCAAAGTCTTTGTCACATTGGCATCGTTTGTGCTGACCGGGAACTCAACAGAATAACTTACACGAGGCACCGCCGCGAGGTGAATCACCGCATCGTACTTCTGTGAGTCCACATCGCGTAGTATTCTTGCGTCGACGAAGTCACACTTCTTGAACCTGCTTTCATCGTTCGCAAATGCACGCGGTAAGAAATCTGTATAACCTCCACTGAGGTCGTCGACGCCGTGCACATCCCAACCTTCATCGAGGCACCGTCTTGTCAAATTGCTGCCTATGAAACCTGCACAACCTGTAATAAGGACACGCTTTTGCATACATGCACATTATATGCTGTGCATGACAAATGGTCAAAGCATCTATATGATCCGTTTCACTGCTTCGTTCACATAATACTCTTTCAATTCACGCCAGACAGCGTTACGCTCTTTGCTGTCTGTAATCTCAACAAGCTCTGCGCTAATGTTCTCCCAAGCTTCCCACATGGCGTCGAAGACTTCGACATAGGACTCGTCTTCTCTTCTTGCAGCTTCAACTACCGCTTCAGAGGCGCCTGCCTCCATCAAACTTTTAGCAAAAACGAGTCGAAAAGACTCGAAGTCTCGAGGCGCACTATTCATCTGCTTTGACGCAGTTCTGACCTGCTGACGTGCAGTCTGTCGAATGTATTTCTTGACATCTTTTATGTCCATGGCAGTTAAATATGCATCTCAAGATCGCCAGTATTCATACATTTTCTTATCAATCTCATAGTGCATCATCTTTACGGGCCTCGGAGGCTGTGCAGCGGCCCAATGAAACATCCTGTTCACAAGATCCAAGAAGTCTGTGTCGTCCTTGAAGTCGAGCTGAGTCTTCGCCTTCGTATGATCGCAATATGCGACACGCACCTCGTCACGGGGCTCGAGGTGGACAATCGTCGAAGGAAGCCCCCTACCGCAGGCCACGATCCTGAACCTCTCAGCAGCATCAAGGATGGTCGTATGGGCGTCTGCGCCCATGTTATAAGTCTCGCCATCGCCCGTCGACATTAGCTTCTCGAAAGGCTCCATATAGTACTTAACATCGGAGAACGACCTCACCTGTTGCCCATCTCCGTACACAGTAATAGGCTGACCAGACAATGTCTGTCTAATCCAGATGCCCAACACATTCCTATATTTGTCCCAAATATTCTGGTATACACCGAAGACGTTGTGTGGTCTCACCACGGAGTAACGGAGACCGAAGAGGCGCCCAGCGGCAGCGAGGTCCTGTTCGACCGTGTACTTCGAGATCCCGTATGGGTCCTCTGGACACGGCCTCTGATCTTCAGTGAAGGGTGATTCCTGAGAGCCGTACACGTCCATGGAGGATGTGAACACAATCTTCTTCACATCGTAGTTGACGCAGCAGTTGATGACGTTGGCGGAAGCGACTACGTTGTTAGTGTAGTTGAAACCCCTGATGAACGGACTGAGTCCCACCGCGGCATAGGCAGCGAAGTGATAGACGTACTCAGGGCGCTTGTAGTGGAATACACCGTTGACTTGTGAGGCATTCGACAAGTTCGCTTCGAAGAAATCTACGCGGGGGTCGATGTGTTCCTTGTATCCTCCGCTGAGGTCGTCGATGCCGATGACTTCGTGTCCTCGATCGAGGAGGTGCCGTGAGAAATGACTGCCCAACAGACCTGCCACACCCGTGATCAATACTCTAGCCATAGACCCTAATTATACCTTGTCTCTTCGTACATGGAGACTGTTGAACATCACTTCAAGATCCACCTTGGACGTGCCCCAGCAGTGTCTGGTTTGCAGATCCGTCGACAGAAACTCCAAGAACTGCAGGTCGGGTGAACCGTTACGCACAGCATCTGTGCTGCGGAGTGTCGCTATCACCTTGAACACGTCACCTCGGGGGAGACAGTGGATCGAAGAGATACAGGTGTCGCTGTTGTAATAGAAACGACGTGAATCCTTGCCCTGTGGAACTCCGTAAGGATTAAGTCCTGCAATCTCCTTGTCGAATACTTCTCGAGTCGCCTTCAAGATACCCTTGTAGTATTCGGACTCGTGAGGATGCTCGAGGATCTGCGGGTCTCGACGACCAGACCGGAGGTTGAACGAAACACGCATCTGTACCTCATCAGATGACGCGAGAGAAGTCCATGCGCTAATCACATGACCAAACTCCTTTGGAGATTTCTCAGAATAAACAGCCAGCTCCATAGCAATATCAGCAGCCATGTCTGTTGCTGAAGAAACTAGCTCCACGACATGCACGTTTGGAAGGTGTCTGATAAGACACACTTCTTCTTCAAAGATGTCGTAAAGACGCATGAGGGAAGACTCGTCCTGGAACTCATCTCCTCGGGCGACGAGCCGTTCCTTGACCACTTCACGAGGCAACATCAACACTACGATGAAGTTGTTGGCATCACACAACTCCGACAACAACGCAGATCGATGCTGCGACTCGTCGCGACCGTAGAGCCTCGCATAACACAGCATCGAAAGGCACGATCGATCATGGATGTTATATCTAAATTTCGTTGTCTTATGGATTGCAGAATACAGTGTCGTCTTACCCACTGCATCCGGACCTTCAAGTACCACATATTTAACAGGAATGCTCATATTGTCCTCCTTCACGCCATCTGACGCATCTTGAAGATCGAAGTCGAGAATCCCCACTGAGGATCGTGCTGCGCCTTGCCGACCCACAACGTGTAGGGTTTCATCTCGTCCTGTGGGTTGCCCCACACCCTGATCCATGCTGTCCGAAAGTCCTCATCGATCGCTTTGCATCGATAGAAGGTCTTTCCGTTCTTCGTCTTCTTCATCTCGACTGACTGCATGCAGAACCATCCGATTCCCTCTGAGCCTGGTGGGATGTCGTGGAGAGATGGTACTTCCTTCGTTCGAACTTTCTCCATCACCTCTGGCGGAAAAAGAAGGTCTGCATCAATCGTTGACGTAAGCTCGAAGCAGAGGTTGATCTTCTCGTCACGTGTCCAATCCTCTGTGGAAGAATTCTCTTCGAGAAGGAAGTCGACGAACGGGATGACGGGTTCTCCTGCCTTCTCCTTCTTCTTCAACTGTGAAACAGTGAGACCGTAGAGACCTTTCCTCAGCGTCTCGTAGTTCTTGTCGTCGGTGAGGGCGAGGAGCAACTGTCGATGGTTGGCGATCTTACCGTACTGGAAGTCCTCCAGGGACTCGAGGCCCTCGATCTGGCACAGGGCTGACAGGACGGTCTTGTTCACCTTGCTATGTCTCCATTCGCCCGTTTCGTCGTAGAGCATCGTCTTCAGGTCCTTGTAGGGTCGGTTAACCATGATCTCCTCGACGGCGGCGGAACCGATGCCCTTCACGGATCCGAGAGGCGGCACGAAAGCGGCCGCCTCCTCGGAGAAGTCCCACTGTTTGCCTGAATAGTTGACGTCGTGCTTCGAGAACCGGAAGCCCAGCGCCTTGATCTCAGAGATGGTCTTGGACAACTCCTTCGGATTCGAGGAAGCCGACTGCAGGATCGTCGCGAGCCACTCCTTCTCGTAGTGCGTGTGGAGCCACGCGGCGTAGTAGGAGTCGATCGCATACGACACGGAGTGGGACTTGTTGAAGCCGTAGAGCGAGAAGAACTCGATCTTGTCGAATAGGGCATTGGTGATGTCCTCGGAGATTCCGTGGATTTCTTT
>Ga0078894_10002657_pt1 | contig 13509 bp, 7 predicted proteins | sample LauGreSu1BDMLBSD_2_FD_67506 | JGI IMG/M metagenome (GOLD analysis project Ga0078894, IMG submission 67506) | Freshwater lake microbial communities from Lake Michigan, USA - Su13.BD.MLB.SD (version 4) (version 4) | ecosystem: Environmental > Aquatic > Freshwater > Lake | place: Lake Michigan, USA...
TCATTACTGAAAACAGGATTTTAAGTCCTGCGCGTCTACCTATTCCGCCACCCGAGCGAGGATGCAAAAGTACGAAATTCTCTTTAAATTATTTCGCAATCGTTAGAATCGTGTTTGCAATGATGTCTGTTGCGGTTTCAATTTGCTCACGGTCAATGGTTAACGGTGGTGCAAATCGAATTGTATGGGTATGGGTTTGCTTGGCTAGGAGTCCATTTTGTTTCAATGCCAAACACACATCATAGGCGGTTTTTCCGTCGCCAAACGGACGAATGTCAATCGCATTCAACAATCCTTTCCCCCGAACGGTGGATACCAATGGCGAGTTGATTGACCGCAAACGTTCGCGGAATAACTGTCCCATCGCCTCCGCATTTGCTGGCAAATCTTCATCTACCAACACGTTCAATGCCGCCATCGCAACGGCGCAAGCCAACGGATTACCGCCGAAAGTGGATCCATGCTGACCGGGGTGCAAGACATTCATTACTTCATGGTTGGCCAAAACCGCGCTCACCGGAAACACCCCGCCGCCTAACGCTTTGCCAAGAATCACGATATCTGGTTTCACGCCGGCATGTTCAGTGCACAACATTTTGCCTGTTCTACCCAATCCTGTTTGAACTTCATCGGCAATCCACAATACATTGTATTTGCTGCAAAGTGCCCTTACACCGGACAAATAATCATCATCGGGGACAATCACACCGGCTTCGCCCTGAATTGGCTCCACCATAAATGCAGCAACATGACCTTGCTGAAAAGCTTTGTCAAGGGCTTCCAAGTCGTTATAGGGAACAATTTCAAATCCCGGTACAAACGGGCCAAAATCACCATAACTATCGGGATCTTGAGAAGTAGAAATCGCTGCGATGGTTCTACCCCAGAAATTGCCTGAGGCAAATACAATTTTGGCTTGATTTTGGGGAATCCCTTTGATGGTGTAGCCCCATTTCCTGGCTAATTTAATGGCGGTCTCACCTCCTTCTACACCTGTATTCATTGGCAAAACACGATCATACCCCAACAAAGAGGTAATATATTGCTCGAATGGACCTAACTGATCGTTGTGAAATGCACGACTGGTGAGGGTAATTCGATTACTCTGAGCATGCAAAGCCGCGATGATTTTGGGGTGACAATGTCCTTGATTCACCGCAGAATACGCCGATAAAAAGTCGAAATAGCGATTCCCTTCAACATCCCACACATACACGCCTTCCCCTTTCGTTAATACCACTGGCAATGGGTGATAGTTGTGTGCGCCGAACTGATTTTCTAAGTCAATGTAATGTTGGGAATTTGCAGTACTCATGATACAAAGGTAATGTCTGTAAGTTGTTTGAAATACTGCAGCATCTATGTATCTTCGGAACATGTGGGTAATCCATAGGTTAATATCGCTTTCGGCATGGCAAAAAGTCCATAGGTTTGGCATATCAACCTGGCTGTTTTTAGTTGGCTATCTCATTGTATCACCAGCAATTGCACAGACAAAACAGTGGCATTTTGATCGAATCAATCTCGAATTGGTTGATCCCGATCCTTTGGCGACAGCATCATCAACACCTGCAATTGTTGACTCGACTTTTAAAATCACCATTGAAATCTTGTCGGAGTTTGAACGAACCTTGGGATATAAACTTACAGAGCAGTTGCACTTGAGATTGTTTTTATCGCGGGCAGAATACCAATCAAATTTGCAACAACATGCGGTATGGTTGGAGCGATATCAGTCTGATTACAGCAACCGAACTAGTAATTACTACCCGGTTTTACTTACAGAGGAAATCGCTGAAATCAACATTCAATTGCGGTACCTAGTTGCCCATTTCACTTTGAATGAATTTTTGAATGGAAGCAGTATCCGACAGAAAATGACCCAATCGGGATACCAACAGTTTCCAAGTTGGATGTTTCAAGGCCTTTGTGCTTTTTGGGCTGGTGGCTGGAATATTCAGGCCAATGACGAATTTAACTATCATTACCACAAAGGCGCATTTACATCGCCCAATTCCATTGATCCACTTGGAGCCCAAGTGTACGGACGAAGAATTTGGTATCATTGGCAAGAGCTTTATGGTCAGACCGCCTATTCAAATTTTTGGTTTATTCTAAAATACACGGGAAATCCATCTGCTGCAGTCGAGTTTCTTACGGGCATGAAATTCAACGATTGGTATCGCTCAGAAAACCTCCATTTGGTCGACCGCAGACCTGAAACAACAAATTCAGATATTTCTATTCAATCATCAAACGGCAAGGCACCTTTGTTGAGTGTACATCCACTGGGCAGACAAGGGCATTATCTATTTCAATTGTATAATCCCGATGAAGAGCGTTGGGTCATTGAAAGTCCATCGCCACGTCACAAAACAGAAAACCTATTCAACTATAGAAACACCCATGCAAAGTTGATCGCGGATGCTGCGTTTTACATGGTAACAGTCTTACCGAGAGCAAATCCAGAGGCGCCCGTTTCATTGAGACAAACATCTGTACTACAAGAAACCATCTGGCAAATCGATACCCATGGCATCATAACCTGTAAAACAAACTGCCCCTCACCCATTAATTCTGCCCCTCAGTTTCTTCGAAAGTCAGAAATTTTTGTCGCAGCGAAATCAGAAAAAGTAGATTCCTCCTTAACATTTTCGCTCATCAAATGTCCGCTGTCTGATCGTCAATCCACGCTTGAATTGAGCAGAACGAATAACGGAACACGAACTACCGTTTGGACAGACACGATCAATTCAAATGAATTTGTTCGTGGGTTAATCATTGAAAGCAACAATCAAATTAGCTTTATACAATCATCAAACTATCAATGGTTTATACATTTTACAAAAATTGAAGATACCACCATTTTTCGTTGGAAAATTCCCGTTGATGGTCATTTCGTGAATCAGTATTTAACCACCAATAAGATTGGAGAATCCGAGATTCTGGAACATCGTTACAGCCACAACAAGGCGTTAATTCGAAAAATGGATATCGGCACTGCTTCCGCCAATGAAATTCAGGCCATGAAGTGGAAACAGGAACAGCGAGATTCGAGCAAGATGGTTACCACTCCTATACAGCCGTTGTTGTTGGAAGAAAAACTGGAACAAGCCGACACTTGGACTTACCTGTCGCCATTTCCAGTTAAAATAAAATCGCCGAACGACAATCGATCCAATACAATCGCATTTCAGTCCGCATCGGTGAAAATCGCCTCGAACAAAGCGACATCTACGCTGGAGCAAGGCGGTCTGTGCTTGAGCAATGAAGAACCCCTGGCATTTCCCGTACCCAGCATCGTAAATCCAAACAGCTGGTACAATCATCCATTGACACCGGAAATTCGTTTTTATTTGAAGAATCCCCGCTGGGGCAACACTGTAAAATTGGGCCTACTATCGAATTTGCCCATGAACAGGATCGCCATTCGCTTGGAACAAACATGGAAATTGGGCACGTGGACGATTCAACAACGGTATTTCCATCGCAGCCGAGATTATTATGAGCGCGAATCGGTGTTGTTTCAAAATATAGGCGATCAAATTCAAATGAGCGTGGGCAAGAATTACGGAAAAGCCATCACCCTAACAATTTCGGGACAATACCAGCGTGATATTTTATTTCAAAAAATCAACCGTCCGTTTTCCGTTTTAAAGCAAGACAACACACTTGCCTCCAAATCCTTGCTTTTTAAAGCCAATTACAACCATGAAGGACACAATCCCCGTCGGGCAAACCGATATCAAGCCACCGTTTCTGGTGTGTTGGGCATAAGTCATTATGCAATCAAGGGTTTTAAGGGATCTGGATATCAATTGCAGTGGTCGGGAGGCATCGTAAAACCCATCGCGACTTGGATTGAACTTGAAACCTATGGACATTTGAATCTGAGCGGTGGCAATGTCAGGACGCAGTTTTGGGTGGGTGGATCTCAGGGTTGGATTAAACCCAAACCATGGTTGGTTAACCAGAAAACAGAAATTGAAAAGTATAATTTGTATGCTTACCGACAAGTGGGCGGGTATGTTCGAGGATTTTTGACTGGTGAAAGGATTGGTCATTCTTCAGCCGTGTTGAACATGTCGGTCAGCGTTAGTCCTTATGCCAAATTCCACCAAAATCTGATCAAATCAAACATCTTACAATCGTTGAAAATTTATGGATTTTTCGATCTTGGCAGTGCTTACATCGGTTCAAGTCCGAAAGCCCCCCAAAACCCTTTCAACTTGGCTACATTTTCTACGCCAAATTATCGTTTGAATGTATTTGCGGATCGCAATCCATGGATTGCGGGCAGTGGTTTTGGCGTGAGCAGTTACGTCCTTAGAATGCCAATTCGCTATGAAGTGGCTTGGGGCCTAAAAGAAGGGAAATTTCTTAGTCCAATCCAACATGTTTGTATGTCTTGGAATTTTTAAGGATTTAACAAAAAAAACGTGACCAAATTGATGTGTTTTGTGTTTATTTTGCAACACACAATAAACCCATGAGTTTTTTTAGTTTTCTGACCCAAGAACTTGCAATTGACCTCGGTACGGCCAATACGCTGATCATTCACAAAGACAAAGTAGTTGTTGACGAGCCGAGCATTATTGCGATAGAGAGAAATACAGGTAACGTCATTGCCATTGGAAAAGATGCTATGCAAATGTTTGGAAAAGAGAATGAAGGCATAAAGACTATACGACCGTTAAAAGATGGTGTAATTGCCGATTTCCAAGCTGCTGAGCATATGATTCGCGGCATGATCAAAATGATGAACCAGAAACAGCGTTGGATTTCCCCACAGTTAAAAATGGTAATTTGTATTCCGAGCGGAATTACCGAAGTTGAAAAACGCGCCGTGAAAGACTCTGCAGAGCGTAGTGGTGCTAAAGAAGTATATTTGATACACGAACCAATGGCCGCAGCGGTGGGTATTGGGATCGACGTTACCCAGCCACAAGGAAACATGATTGTTGACATTGGAGGCGGTACTACAGAGATTGCTATCATCGCATTGGGTGGTATTGTATGTGATGAAAGCATCCGCGTTGCTGGAGATGAATTCAATTTGGACATTTTGGAATACATGCGTCGCGAACACAACTTGTTGATTGGCGAGCGAACAGCAGAAAAAATTAAAATTCATATTGGCTCAGCTTTGCAGGAGTTGGACACTCCTCCGGAGGATTACGCTGTATTTGGTCGTGATTTAATGACCGGAATTCCCAAGCAAATCATTGTAAGTTACAGCGAAATTGCTCGTGCTTTAGACAAGAGCATCATGAAAGTTGAAGAAGCTGTACTTCGTGCACTTGAACAATCACCTCCCGAACTAAGCGCGGATATCCTTTCAAATGGCATTTGGCTAACTGGTGGGGGTGCATTGCTTAGAGGTTTGGATAAACGAATTGCTGCAAAGACAAAACTTCGAGTACATATAGCCGAAGATCCATTAAGGGCAGTTGTTCGAGGAACCGGAACGGCATTAAAAAATATCGGGCGATTTAAATTCTTGATGACCGCTTAATTCATTCAATCATGTTGGTAATATTCCGTTGGATACGGAATCAGGCGCATTTTTTATTATTCATCTTATTGCTCCTAAGTTCCGTTACCCAAATTTTCAGGTATCATATTTACCAACACAGTATTTATTTTGGTCAGGCATTAGGTGCTCAACGACAATTAGATGCATGGAAATCAGATATCAAATCATACTTCAACCTAAAGAACGTTAACCAACAACTAATTGCAGAAAACACATTATTAAAGCAGCAATTGAATTGGAATTTGACCTTCAACTCACCCAGGAGGGATAGCACCTATCGGGATACAAATACAGGAAACTTTGTTAAATACGAATACATCCAAGCACGTGTTATACGCAACAGCGTGCAAGAACAAAACAACTTCATCATCTTGGATCGAGGTTTCAAGGATGGGATAAAGCGACATATGTCTGTGGTTTCGCCAATGGGAATCGTTGGGGTGGTGGTAGAATCGGCGGAACATTATTCATTAGTAATGTCTGTGCTCAATTCCAAATTTGAAATCACCCCTTATTTCTACGATCTTAAAACCAGCCAAGGTGTTATTTCCTGGAATGGCGAAGACCCTACTGTTGTTGATTTGGAGGAAGTCAATCGATTCGTTAATGTAAGAAATGGCATGAAGCTCTTCACTTCAAATTATTCATTACTATTTCCCGCCGGCATTCCGATCGGAACAATTGTATCGAGCAACTCAAATTTGAAGTCGAATTTTCATCGCATCAAAGTAAAGCTCGCCACTGATTTCGGTCAATTAGATGTCGTTTCAGTAATAAAGAATACATATCAGAAGGAATTAGACGTCCTAAACCAAGCAATTCCCTCAAGTAACACAGAAGACAAAAATGATTGAGATCGCCAGGTATATTGTTTCCGGACTGCTTTTGGCACTTGTACAAACTTTTGTACTCCAAGAAGTGAATATTGTATGGTGGATCAAACCAATGCCTTACATATTACTATTTTTCAATCTCCCTGTTTCAACAAATAAAATTGGAATTCTCATCGGTGCGTTTTTCTTTGGATTAACCATAGATGTACTAGGGGGAAGCATAGGTATGCATTCAGCTGCTTGCGTTTGCCTTGCATACTCAAAACACCATTTGGATAGCTATTTTCTAGACGAAAATAGTTTACAACTACAAGGATTAAATAGAATGCACGAAGAATACAAAGGGTGGCAATGGTTTTACATTTACGTTTTTGGTCTTACCTTTATTCATCATTTGTTTTTTTTTATATTTGATTATTTTAGATGGTCCGCGATATTAACAATAATTTGGGTGAGCTTCTGCAGTTCTGCTGTAAGTACATTGTTAATTAGACTATTTAGAGCACTCAATGTAAAAAAATAATTATATGGACAAAAACAAATCAAAACAGATTGTAATTATTGGATTGATTTTTTTTATATTTTTAGTATATACTATAAGGCTTGCCAGCCTACAATTGGGCAATGTACCTTATAAGAAAATGGCTATCAATAACGCACTAAATAAAATCACTTTATATCCATCTCGTAGTAATGTTTTCGATCGTAAAGGAAAATTGATGGTCTATAGTACACAAATGTATGACTTATCTGTTTTCCCTTATGAAATAAAAAAATTGGATACCGGACTTTTGTGTTCAATTCTGGAACTTGATTTACAAACTGTAAGAGATCTTATTACGGATGCCCGTGTACGTGCGAAAAAGCGACAAAAAAACAATTCATTTAACAATTCGGCTTTGTTTTATTCAAATTTATCGAATAGACAATTCACTTTGTTGAGAGAGAACATTTACAGGCTAGACGGCTTTTTCATTGAATCACGTACAGACAGACAATTTGCAACATCGACATTGTCTCATGCATTGGGCTATCTAGGAGAAGCCGACGAAGAATTAATAAAAAATGACAATTATTATCAACCCGGTGATTTGGTTGGTATAACTGGTTTAGAACGATATTATGAAAAACAAATTCGAGGAATTAAAGGGATAAAAACGGTTTGGCAAGATCGCACCTACACTGAGCGCGGAGTCGTTAAGGACACACAATTCAATTTTCCTGCAACAGCAGGCCCTGATGTCACTAGTAGCTTAGACTTTGTGTTACAAGAATATGGAAGAGCATTATTGAATGGTAAAAAAGGCAGTATTGTAGCTATTGAACCCTCTTCCGGCGAGGTACTAGCATTTATAAACAATCCAGATTATGATCCTAATACTATGGTTGGAAGAGATCGTGCGAAAACCTTTAGACATCTTTTAATTGACCCTCAGAAACCGCTATATAATCGTGCCGTAAAAGGGGTTTACCCGCCCGGGTCAACATTTAAAACCGTAATGGCACTAATTGCGATGCAAGAAGGTGTTTTAACTCCTGAAACCACCCATGGCTGTGGTGGTGGGTATCGCCTCGGAAGTATACGAGTAGGATGTCACCCTCATGGAGGACCACTAGACGTTCGTGGTTCCATCCGAATTTCATGCAATAGTTACTATTGTCAGGTGTTTAGAGATATCATTGACAATCCAAAATATGGAGATGTTAAAATTGGTTATGCAGCATTGGAAAAACACCTGAGATCATTTGGACTAGGGAGTCCTCTAAATATTGATTTATTGGGTGAATCTCGCGGCAACATCCCCTCAGTTTCTCAATTAAACAAGCGTCATGGAGATCGATGGAAAAGTAGCACAATCATTTCCTTGAGTATTGGTCAAGGCGAGATACTATTAACTCCTTTACAAATGTGTAATACTGCTGCAATTCTGGCTAATAGAGGTTGGTACTACACTCCTCATTTGGTTAAAAAAATTGATGGGTTTTCAGATTCTACATGGGACAGAACATTTAAAACCAAGCATTTTACGTCAGTATCTCCACATTATTTTCAATATGTAGTTGATGGTATGTCAGAAGTAACGAAACCAGGAGGAACAGCCAATGGGACTGGAATTGAAGGAATAGAAATTTGTGCAAAAACTGGAACCGCCCAAAATCCTCATGGTAAAGACCATTCAATTTACATTGCATTTGCTCCAAAGGACAATCCTAAAATTGCGATCGCAGTATTAGTTGAAAATGGTGGTTTTGGTGCCACATGGGCTGCCCCTATTGCTAATTTAATGATAGAAAAGTATTTATTGGGAAAGACAGAATCTTCAAAACCGTCTATGGAAGAACGAATATTAAAAAGTGTTATTGAATAATGCGATATAGCCCCTTAAATACAACAAACAACAAAGAGACAGTAGACGGATTAACTATTTTTCTTTACGTCGTTTTAGTTATTATTGGTTTTATTAGCATTGCAAGTGCAACATCAGATGTGAATCAAGCATTTTATAATCTGTCTGATATTGCTATTAAGCAATTAGTCTTTATTGGCGGCGCAATTTTGATAATATTCACCATTGTTTTCTCCAATGTAGTGGTGATCGATTACTTTGCGTACGGCTTTTATGCGGTTGCCATCACCCTGAATATTTTGGTTTTATTTCTTGGTCGCGAGATTTCTGGTGCAAAGTCTTGGTTTGGATTTGGCGGGTTTGGTATTCAACCAAGTGAATTCGCAAAGGTGGCCACTGCCATTGCTCTGTCCAAGTTTTTAGGAACCTATGGCGTTCGGTTTCAAGGTTGGAAGAATATCGCCACGGCGTTGGGTATCTTTCTGTTGCCAATGGCCATTATTTTGATTCAAAACGATACAGGTAGTGCCCTGGTTTTTTTATCGTTTTTCTTGGTACTGTACCGCGAAGGACTGCCAGGATATATCCTAATGTCGGCCGTTTGGTTGGGCATTCTGGCCATTTTTAGAATTATCAGCGAGGCTACTGGCGTATCGAGTTTTTATGGGTACGGCTTCCTGTTGGGTATTGGGTCGATTGTCGTGTTTTTTGTGCGAAAAGACCGTGGAATCGCCATATTAGTCACCACCATTGCTGTAGTATCTTCATTGTTTTACACCATCGTGGGTACATTTTATCTGAAAATCTTGCAGCAATATCAGCGTGATCGCATAGAATTGGTGTTGGGATTGAAAGAAGATGACCGGGGATTGGGATTCAATTTGAAGCAATCTAAGATTGCGATTGGTGCGGGAGAGCTTTGGGGACGTGGCTATTTAAAAGGAACACAAACGAAAATGGGATTTGTGCCGGAGCAACACACCGATTTCATCTTTGATGCCATAGGAGAAGAATGGGGATTTGTTGGCAGCACCTTGTTTTTACTCATATTTTGTGGCTTGTTGGTAAGACTGGTCATCATGGCGGAACGTCAATCAACGGTATTTGGTCGGGTACTCGGTTATTCTTTGGCTTCTGTTTTGTTTTTTCACATGTCGATCAATATCGGGATGACAATGGGATTGGTTCCTACAATTGGTATCCCCCTGCCCTTCATTTCTGCTGGTGGTAGTAGTTTATGGGCATTTACCTTGTTTCTTTTTACGTTTCTAAGGGTAGATCAGGTACGGAAATAAACGCGTTTTCCGTATTATTGTACTGATGAACAACGTGCGTTTCAAACAGTTGTATGTGCGCAGTTTTACTGCTGTACTGTTGGCTTCAAGTTTATTTTCTTGTGGTGATTCCAATGACGAAAATGTAGATGTGCTATTTGAAAAAATAGAATCAGATGTCACTGGCATTGATTTCGTGAATACTGTACCCGAAAATGACACATTGAATCAATTCACCTATCACTATCTATACAACGGTTCGGGTGTAGCTATTGGCGACATCAACAACGATGGAAAAAACGATTTGTATTTTTCAGGCAATGAAAAGTCGTCTCGTCTTTATCTGAATAAGGGTGATTTCAAATTTGAAGATATCACCGAAAAAAGTGGTACGGGAACCAAACAATGGATCAGTGGTGTTACGATGGTCGATGTAAACAACGACGGGTGGCTAGATATTTATGCATGTTCTTCAGGACCCAAACAGCTCAAACAATCCAAACGGAACTTATTGTTTATCAATCAAAAGGACGGCACATTTAAAGAATCGGCCAAGGAATGGGGCGTAGATGATGGCGGTAACGCTACCTGTGCAACCTTTTTTGATTACGACAACGATGGCGATTTGGACTTCTATCTAGGCAATCATGCAGATCAGTTTTTCTCTAATATAAACACCCGTTTCACGCCCACCTTGAACATGGATGAGTTTAACCAGCAGCACTTTTTCCGCAATGATGGCAATAAATTCACCGATGTTTCAGAAAAAGCCGGCGTAGTTAAAATGGGTTATTGTTTGAGTGCTGCAGCAGCGGACTACAACAATGATGGACTTACCGACTTATACGTTTGCAATGATTACCATGTACCTGACTGCTACTATATCAACAATGGCGATGGCACATTCACCGATCAGTTTGATGTAGCTTTCAAGCACTCAAGCACAAACTCCATGGGCAGCGATGTTGCGGATGTCAACAACGACGGATTCTCGGACCTGATTACAGTGGACATGCTCTCTGAAAGTCCTCGTAGATATATGTCTTTGATGGGACCAAAAGACTATGACTACACCATGGTGGGGATCAAAAATGGATACAAAAACCAATACATGAAGAACAACCTTCAAATGAATTTGGGCAATGGTCATTTTGCTGATTTGTCCTATTTATACGGCGTTGCTAAGTCGGATTGGAGTTGGAGCCCCTTACTATCGGATTTTAACGATGATGGATTCACCGACATGTTTGTTTCCAATGGTTATTATCGCGATGTAACAAACTTAGATTTTATCCTATATCAAAGCATCGTAGAGCAGCAACAAAAACGTGGGTTGACGCATGAAGAATTACTGAAGAAATTGCCCTATGAGAAAATCCAGAATTTCTTTTTTCAAAACAACCAAGGACAAGGTTTCGTCAACAGGGCTAGCGAAGTTGGTTTAGATGATTTAACCTTGAGTACGGGATCTGCCACCGGTGATTTGGATGGTGACGGCCGCTTAGACTTGGTCGTATGCAACCAAGGAGAGGTTCCTTTGGTTTACAAAAACATCCACACACAGAACCACTTTTTGAATGTGAAAGCTGAGGGCAGTGATCGCACCAACAAGTTTGGCATTGGCTGTCAATTGTTTGTATCTGATTCTGCGGGCAAATACAGAAAATTCGAAATACAACCTTCCAGGGGCTATCAGAGTTCCTCAGAGGCCATCGCGCACATCGGTCTTGGTGAAAATGAATCATTGTCAGAATTGGTTGTGGTTTGGCCCAACGGGAAAGCCCAAATCCTCAAAGACGTTTCATGTGACCAAACCTTGGTTGTAAAGAGTGCTGATGCCAACACAACCTGGGATAGAAATCTCGTCCGCACAGGCGATATTCAATTCTTTACTGAAAATGAAAGTGAATGGGGTTTGAATTTTAATCACGTAGAACAAGAGAATCCAGACTTCAAACGCGAACCGTTGTTGCCACATCGTTACACCACCCTCGGTCCGGGTATGTCGGCAGGTGACGTAAACGGCGATGGTTTACAAGATTTATTTGTAGGTAATGCACGTGAAAGCAAAGGTTCTACCCTATTCTTACTGCAAAAAGATGGTAAGTATACTGTTGCTGGATCTCAGCCATGGCAATCATTGGATGCTGACGTGATGGGTTCTTTGCTGTTCGACTGTGATGGTGATCGCGACTTGGATTTGTACGTGGCTGTGGGTGGATCTGAGTTTGAATGGCCCTCGAATAAGTACCAGCACCAACTTTACTTGAACGATGGAAAAGGCAATTTCAGTGTTGCAAAAGATCGTTTACCCAATGTCATTAGCAGTAGTAGTTCGGTTTCATCTGCAGATTACGATGGTGATGGTGATTTAGACCTATTTGTTGCTGGTCGATTGATGCCGGGCAATTGGCCCACCCTTGAAGTTCGCAGTTACTTGTTGCAAAACAATGGCGGTAAGTTCAGGGATGTCACAGCAGCCTTGGCGCCAGACTTAGAAAATGCGGGCATGATTTGTTCGGCCATATTCAGCGATTACAATGGCGATGGGAAGCCTGACTTATTGCTCGCGGGAGAATGGATGCCGCTGATTTTCATGGAAAATACTGGGGGCAAATTCGTCAACAAAACGGGTGAAGTTGGCGATGCTTCGCTATCGGGTTGGATGAATAGCATTACCCCAACCGATATCGACAACGATGGCGATTTGGATTATATCGTTGGGAACAAGGGAAACAACAGCTTTATTCAAGCCAAAGTTGGCAGTCCAACCAAAGTATTTTGGGCAGATTTTGATGGCAATGGCCGACAGGATATCGCCATGAGTTATCACTATGGTGGGAGCGATTATCCTTTGTTCACGATGGACGAAATGGGTAAGGCCTACCCTTTCTTTATCAATAAAAAATTCACCACATACAATGACTTTGCGGGTAAAACCATGGAAGAGATTTTTGGCGCAGAGGTGTTGAAACAGAATAGTTTAACGGCCAATTACTTCTCAAACTTTGTCGCTATCAACAACGGTGGTAAATTTAGTTTTGTTGAGTTGCCGATGTGGGCGCAAGCAGGACCTATGTTTGGTACTACCGTTTTGGATATTGATGGGAACGGTTTCGATGACATTCTTTGCACCGGCAATAACTACAACACCCGCGTACCGCATGGTCGTGATGATGCCCAACCTAGTTTCGTATTGTTCAACAATGGTGGCAGTTTCACTTATCAATCCGGTTCACGTAATGGATTGTATAACCAAGACGATGGAAAATCATTGATTTTATGTCCCGGAGCCAATGGACAAGTCAGAGCGATCATGGCTAACAACAATGGAAAACTCAGGGGTTACACTTTGTTAAACGGTAAAAACCAACCCCAAAACATCTCTTTTGTTACAGCCCCACCAATGGCAAGTTATGCCAAGGTAACTGTGAATGGATCTTTAAAAATGGTTGGTCTTAACGGCGGCACTGGTTACTTGACGGGCAATGTACCTGGTGTTTGGAAAACGAAAGGCG
>Ga0078894_10002658_pt1 | contig 13507 bp, 26 predicted proteins | sample LauGreSu1BDMLBSD_2_FD_67506 | JGI IMG/M metagenome (GOLD analysis project Ga0078894, IMG submission 67506) | Freshwater lake microbial communities from Lake Michigan, USA - Su13.BD.MLB.SD (version 4) (version 4) | ecosystem: Environmental > Aquatic > Freshwater > Lake | place: Lake Michigan...
ATGTTTGAAAAAATGGGTATATTTTGATTGATTGGTACTCTTCAGAAAAACCCAAATCCCAAGAGCAATCTTGGGATTTTTTGTGAGCTAAAGTTTTGAATCTAGAATCGATCCTATGTCGGGGAACCCCAGGAATCCTAATAGGAGTTAATAGAAATTTTATAGTTGCTATAAATGCGGAACCCCCACAAGACAGATCAAAACTATGAGATTACCAGAGAAGAAGAAAGAGATTATAGTGAGGAACCCCAACATAGCAGATTCGGTCTGTCAATGTTTTATACTTTTCCAAGAAAGCATTTTTTTCTTTATAGAAAATTCTATATATTTACCTCACTAACCAATTAAAACTAATAATATGAAAACAGTAAAAGAATCTTCAATCGAAATTTATAACGGGTTTACATTACTTGGTCCTTCGGAAAACCTAGATTCAGCAAAAGCGATATTAACTGATATGGAAAAGGAAATGAAACAAACTTATAAAGAGTATATGTCATTTTCTGGTGAATCGGCGGCTATGGATGCAAGAGACGATGTTTTCTTTGATGAGTATGAAGATAAGTTTAAAAAAATCGGTTACACATTAGTAATAGCAGATTAAAAAACCCCTTGATGAATTTTCAAAAGGACCTTCGGGTCCTTTTTTTGTGGGCAGAAGTTTTTCACCTGCCATGGTAAAGTTGGAGGGGGTTCAGCATACATAGTTACCAGCAGTAAAAACTCTATGATAAACCCAAATTACTCTATGAAGATGTATGGATGAGGTGCCTTCTCTACTCTATGCTGTCTATGCTGCTTTCAAGAATTCTTGTTGCTTACTATAAATGCGGAACCCCATCTACTAGACACTTTCTTCTTTTTCTTCATCATCTCTTCACTGAATCTGGATTTGCACAGCAGGTGAGGTTCCCCAGCATAGACTCGATTCAACTCTCGATTCAACTTTGCTATTCAAAAGATACAGAATCTTAATTTTTTGTCATTTAAAAATAACAGAAAATTTTACAAGAAAACATTTTTTTATTTGTAGAAAATTCTATATATTTGTACTATAACCAATTAAAACAAATAATATGAAAAAGTCAATCGCAACAATCAAGGAAAACCCAGAGTTTGTATTATCAGTAGGTTTAATTATCCTTTTAATAGGAATGGTATCTTACAACATTGCAGTTCATGGAATAGTAAGTACAACTGCCTTTGAGTTTTAACTCTTATGAAAACACTAAATCAAAAAGACTCTTCGGAGTCTTTTTTTGTGGTGTAATTTTTTGAAGAGAAGCAGTGAGAGATTTAGAGGGGGTTCCGAATTTATAGATCATCTGCATTATCCCTATGATTATCCCTATGATTATCTGTAGGTTTACTGATGTAAAACAAGAACTAGCTCTATGTAGATTTTCTTGGGGAACCCCATCCAATCTTCTCCTCCTGGTTTACATTGAACATCTGCTGGAGATCACAGATGCGGAACCCCAGACATAATCCGATTCGGTTTTATTTTTCAGAAAACTTTTTTTTCTTTATAGAAGATTCTATACATTTGCATCAATTAAAAATAACTAATTATGTCAGAAACAATTAAAGCACTATTAAAAATAGTAATCATATCTCTATTGATTACTGGTTATATAAGTTGCATAGTAAACTTTATATCCTGTGATTTTAGAGAACCATTTAAAGCAGAGACTTTTTATGGTATAGGTATATTCACAGGTCTGGGTATAATATTAGGATGGTTTAACTTTGGAAAATAAAACAATATGAATGAATTTATATGTAGTGAGTGCGGTACCAAGTACAGCTCACCAGAATTAACACCTCCTCCAGGAATCAAGTGGAGTGATGGTCATGTATGTACACCTAAACCTGTAGACAATGAAAAATGAGTTTGTTAGCTATACCCAAGCATTAGCTCTTAAAAAGTTAGGCTTTGATGAACCTTGTTTTGGTAGATGGTTAGAACCAACTGAATTATCAATTAGTGCCCCAAAAGATGATGAATATTGTCAAAAACAACATGAGTTTAGTTGGACGGCATTAGCCTCACTTTACCAACAAGCCTTTAGATGGTTTAGAGAGAAACATAATTTATGTGGTGAAGTTTATACTGTGAATATGGGTGCAATTGATTATACATTTCAAATAAGAGACTTATATAGTGAAGATGTAAAACATAATAATTTTGAAGCATATACAGGTGGATATATTGGAACATTCTTAACTTATGAAGAAGCAGAACAAGCTTGTTTAGATAAACTAATAGAAATCTGTAAAACTAAATAAGATGGAAAAAGAATTTGTAAACTATGAACAAGCATTAGCTTTAAAAGAGTTAGGATTTGATGAGAGATGTTTTACCAGATACTATGAAAGTGGTAAGTTGGCTGATAGTTTATCTTATTTACATCATAATCATTTTGGACAAGTTAATGCACCAACATACCAACAAGCATTTAGATGGTTTAGAGAGAAGCATGGTATGATAGGTTGTATTGAATTTGTAGAACCTGAATATGGTGGTGATTATGGGTATAAACTATACTATAAACCAGGTCATCTATATATTGATCACTGGAATAAAGGTTTTAAAACTTATGAAGAAGCAGAACAAGCTTGTCTAGACAAACTAATAGAAATCTGTAAAACTAAATAATATCATATAAAATTCAAAAGGTCCTTCGGGACCTTTTTTTGTGGCCTTTATTTTTAGATCCGTTACGCGCATCTATACTGGGGTTCCCCGGCCGGGGCCGCGCTCGTACGTAGAGAGTTTTAATAAAACATTTTTTTCTTTTAGAAGTTTCTATTACATTAGCGACATACCAATCAATAAGATATATGAGAACAATCAAATTAACACCAGGAGCAGTATCTAATACTCTAACCTTTAATAAAGAGGATAACACCTTTTATGGTACAGAAAGAGATATACCATTTGACACAAGTTATGAAGTTAAAAACACAGTTAGTGGTCAATCTGAAGTATTTGACTTTATTGAATCAACAGGTTCAGAATGGGATCCTAAAACACAATGGATATACAAGAATAAAACAGGTCTATCTCTAATAATATCTAATGATGAAAGAATCACTAAGATAAGAGAAGAAGCATATTTAAAAGCTAAATTAAGAAATTAGGAATAGTGGGGTAGGATGGTTTAATGGTTAGGAAGAGGGACTGGGGAGTCCCTCTTTTTTTGTGGGTAAGAGTTTTTGCATTGCACGGTAATCCATAGAGGAGGTTCCGCATCTAGATTTACCATGGCTAGGAAATTTTGGGTTAGGCATGAAATCGCCTATGCTAGAATTCTTGGGGAACCCTAGATAATACTACATCCAGACTGGTTTGACATTCATGATAAAACAAAGTATAAGTTTTATTTATCATGATAAAACAAAGTATAATTTGATTTTATCATAATCCTATTCTTTAAAGGTTTAAAATAAACCTTGGTTGAGTCGTGTAATTTCCAGATTGCAGCTCTATGCTAGAATTCTTGGGGAACCCCAGATAATACTACATCCAGACTGTCTTCAGTAAATCTTCAGATGAATATGCAATGTAGATTTCTTGGGGAACCCCAACATAGATGCGATTCGAATTCATCTTTTTCTAGAAAACATTTTTTTCTTTGTAGAAGTTTCTATATATTTACATCATAATTAAAAACAAAAACTATGAACAAGCGAAAATTAATCCAAAAAGCAGAGATGCTGCTAAGGGATGCAGGATTTATCCAGTCAGATTATGTAATTTCTTTACAAGGTCCAACTATAATCTTTGCTGAAAGCGGCAGAGACAAATTAGAGAAGGACCTTATCCTAAAGGCGGACTTAATGCATACGGGAATCCTAATCCTATAAAATTGTTAATAACTTTAGCCGCCAAGATTTTTCTACTTGGCGGTTTTTAGTTATATTTACTCATAACTTAAAAACTAAAAGGGTTATCACTAATTAAATACTTTGCTCATAAAGATGAAAGCAAGTTAGGTAAGTTTCTTCTTAAAGCCGATCCGTTTATTAGCCTGACAATTTTAGTTATTCTGACCGCAAATTATATTCTTTATCATTATTAAAACAGTTTAGGAATATATAAAAAATGGAGCATATTAAATTATTCGAAGATTTTAACCAAAAAAACCCTGAACAAGAAGCTCAGGACATTTTAGATGATATTTTGCAAGAAAGAGAACCTGAAGAACTTTATGGTATGACAGAGCAAGATGCTTTAGATACAGTACTTGCCTATGGACATACAGGAGAAGAAGCTAATACAATTGCAAATATCCTACATACCTTAGCACAAGGTGTATAAGCATTAATTATTAAGTTAAAAAGGTCGGAGTGTTTCAGACCTTTTTTTGTGGGTTAAAGTTTTCTGGTTTGCAATGGAGAATTCTTGGGGAACCCCATCCATAGATAGATTCGATCTTATCTGAAGATTTAACCACAAAGAAGAATGGTATCCTATAACGGGGAACCCCAGGAATTCTAATAGGAATCTAATAGGATTTTTTATAGAAAAATTATTTTCAAAAAAATAATGAAATCATTTTTTATTTGTAGAAAATTCTATATATTTGCACTATAACCAATTAAAACAATTAATATGAAAAAGTCAATCGCATCAATCAAACAAAATCCAGAATTCCTAATTCCAGTATTAGTTCTAACAACTATTCTAGTTTTAGTTACCTACAACATTTTTGTTTATGGAATAACAAGTACCGCTTCTTTTGAGTTTTAAATAACTCAAAATTTCCTTACCTCTTTAAAACCCGGGTTGTATCCCGGGTTTTTTTTGTTGAAAAAAAAACCAAACTAAAAGAAGAATTCTTGGGGAACCCCAGAATAGGCTCGATTCGGATTCGATTCTTCATTATTACTGATGTTCGAAACTTTCTTAGAAAATTCTAATTTCTGGCATAAAAAATATTTCCGAAATATTTTCCACTTTTTCCAAAAAACATTTTTTTATTTGTAGAATATTCTATATATTTGCACCATAACCAATTAAAACTAAATCAAAATGGCAAATCAAATCAATCACACAGAATTAAAATCAAAACTACAAAACGGTTCAGTTAAATTTTACTTTCGTAAAGTTGGAGGTGAATTAAGAATCGCTTTAGGTACTTTAGACTTAAATCGTATTCCAAACCAAAATCATCCTAAAGGGGGTAAGATTTCTGACAAACAAATTGCTTACTTTGATTTGGAAAAAGGGGCTTGGAGAAGCGTTTCAAACTCTCAAGAAGTTTGGATTGATTAAATGAATAAGTGAGAGATAAGTTAAAGGACCTTCGGGTCTTTTTTTGTGGGATAAAGAATTTTGAATCTAGAATCGGGATTATATTGGGGAACCCCATTTTAGATAACAACAGAAAACATTTTTTTATTTATGGAAGATTCTATACATTTGTATAACGCTCCGCAGATTTGCGATGGGCGGGACTTTTGAAAACGAATTTATCAACTTAAAATAAAATTTTATATGGAACACGAAACATCATTAAACCACGAAACCCCGCCTATTGCAAATGTGCTGTTAGCGGCAGGTTTTATTCCTGTATGGGAGCAAAAACCACAACACTACATTGATAATAAAAGAAACTGGGTATTAGCTGCATGGTCAGAAAATGCACAAGAGATAAAGGTTTTTGCGGATAAAATAGGAACAAGTAGTTGCACGGCAGATTATTGGAGACCGCTGTAAACTTGCCGCTAACGTTTGCAAATATGAGAAGTAAATCTTTTCATTAAAAAATAGACAAAGTAAGATTTATTTCTTATATTTGTTGTTATATTTAGGTTTTAATTTATACTAAAAAATAATTTAATACAATGAAAAATTTAAAACACATAAGGAGATTTAACGAGTCAGAAGAAAACTTGAATATATCTGATGTTAGTGGTAGTTTTAATCGTTTTGAAGAATTCTTCAGAAATCAAAGAGATGATGTATATTACGAAGGTGTAAAAATGGATAAAAAAGAAGTGTTGTATTTAGTTAAAGAATTCTTCAAAACTGTTAAGCAAAATGACGAAGGAATGTGGAAAGATGGTATTGATGGTTCTGCGGTATGGAGTAGATACAAAGATTAATTTCACATATACCTTGTTATAAGTATGTAAAATAAAAATTATACCTATGGAAAAAAATATTGGAGATTTAGTGTGGCTTGATGGATATACAAGTTTCGCACAACAAAATTCACAAGAAGAGTTTGAGATTGAAAAAAAAGAATACAGATTTGATGAAGTTACTGGTGAAAAATATCCAATATATTTCGTAAATGGTAGATGGTTTGATGGAAGAGATGGGGGTGGATATAACGATGATAACTGTATGTATTATATAGAAATATCATAATTTTTTATTTTATTACCTATAACGGTTGGGTATATGTGTTGTACGCCTGACCACAAACTTAAAAATTAAGTACGACACTTCATTGGCGTATAACATATATACCGTGTTATAAGCCGTTTTAAATTAAATAATTATGGCAAAGAAAATGCAAAATTTACCTGAAGGAATGATACCTGATAGGGATAATGTCGTTTATTACGATACAGAGAAAGGACAGTTTTATATTATTAAGTGGGAAGATGGAGGGAACAATGACATCCCTATCAGACATTATATACCGAAGTCTTAAATGGCTTATAACGGCTGGGTGTATATGTAGTTTTTTATTTGAAAATCTCAAAAATTATTCGTACCTTTGTAAAAAAATTACATATACACCTTGTTATAAAATCGTAAAAATTATGAAAATTACAAAATTATTTAATGGTTCGCTTCACAATTGTTTGAGTGAAAATGGTAAAAAAGAAGTAGATAAACAACACACCGAATGGATGAAGGAGGTGTTCTCTTTTTTGTTTTTTGGGCTAATACTTGGTATAATAATAGGTGTGTTGTTATAATAATTTTTATGTTTTATAACGATTGCAAATAAAACATCGTTTTAATGTGTTTTATTTGTTGTTATCGGTTGTTTTATTATTTAATTATTAAAAATATGGAAATTAAAAAAGAACATTTAGAAGAAGCATTTAACAAAGGGATGTCTTACGATTATAGACCAACTTTCTTTATGTGTTTTAATCGTTGGTATAACGAGAAGTTTGTTGATGCTGAAAAATGTAATAATTGTAAATATTCAGAAGTGAAACATAAAAGTAATCATAAAGTGTGTAGTAAATGCGTAGATTGTTGTCTGTTTGAAAATAACCGATAACTATCATGTATATGCACCCGGGCTTTAACACCTTACATATAAAGTACTTACAACACTAAAAGTTAGGAATTCATTTTAGATTCTTATAAATCCCAAGCAACCCTTGGGATTTTTTGTGAGTTAAAGTTTTCTGCATTGCCATGCAAAAGCAGAGGGGCACCTCATCCATAGTAAGCAACGCTTCTAGCAACCGGTAGGTTAAGAGTGAAAGCAACAGAGAAACTACTTGGGGAACCACATCTATAGATCAGATTCTCAATCTAGATTTACCAGATATATAAGAGACATGTCAATAGAAGAATTTATCAAGGAATTAGAAGATGCAGGTTACTCCTACGAGATAGTAGATAAGGTTATTGTTACTGGAGGGGATTTAGACGGGGATGTCTATTTAATCATAGATACTCTTCCTCCTGATGTCGTTTTCAATAATAAAAGAGATGCCGTTTTGAGAGACATAGTGACTCTTCCTTCTGGTGTGGAGTTCAATAATGGTGGATTGGTCAGTTTAGATTCAGTAAAGAAAATATCTCCTAGTGTCCAGTTCAATAATAGAGCTGATGTCTATTTGCTATCTCTAATTGGAGGATGGATTTATGAATGGAGAGGTCGCATTGAGGGAATCTATTCTAAAAGGTTATTAAGATACATGATTAAAAAAGGCATTTTTTCTAGATAGATCTTTTGGGGAACCACAGAACATCTAATAGGATTCTAATAGGATTTCATCATAATCATATTGCTAATAACTGCAATTTAAAAATCTCAATTTCTCAAATTTCTGGCACTAAAAAATATCAGAAAAAATTCCACTTTTTCTAAGAAAACATTTTTTTATTTGTAGAAGATTCTATACTTTAGCGTCATAACCAATTAAAACCACCAAACATGAAAACATTAAAATTAACACCAGCACAAAAAAAAGCAAACAAAGCAGCTTATGATAAAGCTTACAGAGAAAGAAAAAAAGCTCAAAAATCCCAAGTTCAAACCCAAGAATTTCCAGCTACAAATTTCTCAACAAGTTTTGAATATCCTGTTAGAACATACTGGAACCTAAGATTTGAAAACGAAAACTCTTCCTGTGCCAAATCAGGAACTCCACTAAATTTTGAGTTTATCAGAGAAAACCAAAATGGAGAATTCATCTATAGAATCAAAAGAGGTAAAAGACATTTTTACACTAAATCAAATGAGTTAGTAAAACCGGAATAATTTCAGGTCACTCTCTTAAGAAGCCAGAGCAATCTGGCTTTTTTTGTGGGCTAAAGTTTTTGACCTAGCAATGGAGACTCTTGTGGGGAACCCCAACCTAAATCTCCTATGCTTCTTCAATAGTATTTTTCTGGATATATAGAGTAATGACAAGAGAAGAATTTATTCAGATATTAGACAAGAAAGGTTACTCCTACAAGATAGAAGGAGACAAGATAATTGTTCTATCCCCCTGGTGTGGTGTTTAAGAATGAAGGGGTTGTCGAATTGGTATCGCTCACTTCTCTTCCCCTGGTGTGGTGTTTAAGAATGAAGGGAGTGTCCATTTGAAAGCTCTAACGGGAGATTGGTTTAGCGCTTGGCAAGGTAATATAAAAGGTATTGAACCTAAAGTGTTATTAAATGGTATGATTAAAAAAGGACTATTCCTATAAATCTAGAATCTAGTCTTTCCCGGGGAACCCCAACCATAGATACTATTATAAAACATTTTTTTTAAGATATATAAAATAAAAATTAATTAAGATATATAAAATAAAAATTAAACAAATGAAACATATTAAATTATTCGAAAGATGGGATAGCTGGAATATAGTAATGGCCAGAAAAGAATAAGTATTAGAAGAAAGAGGTTATTATGAGATTAAAACATATTAAATTATTTGAAGATTACTCAGAGGAGGTATATGACAGAATACTAGATATCTACAACGAGGTTGGATTAGAGGGTATGACTCCAGAAGAAATAGAATATCTTAGAAATGGAGGAGAAACAAGGGTACCAGATGAAAGAGTAATAAGAAGAGGCCGAGAGAGAGTAAATATGGAAGAAGTTAGAAGGTCTGTTCCTTATAAAAAAATTCTAGAATTAGGATTTAAAGAGAATGCAGAACAGGAAAAGAGATACTTTTTCGATAGAATAGGGGTTTTATCTTTTACACATCCTAAATTTTTAAAAGATGAGAATTTAAAAATAGGAAGTAAAGGAATTACGTTAGCTAAAGATAATAAATCAAGGATGATTAGTTTGCCGGGTTTGTCTTTGACTGATACAAAAACTACTGCGGGAATGATAAAAGCTTTAGATGCTTTATGTGGGCTATACCTAAACAGAAGTGGTATATAAAACTTTTTTTTCTTTATAAAAGATTCTATACAAAAAAAAATATATAATATAAAATTTAAAAAAATGAAACATATTAAATTATTTGAAGCATGGGGAGAGGATAACAAAGGAATGCCAGAATGGAAAGGGGGTCATTCTAAAAACTTTACTCCAATTGATAATCCAACTACTGATCCATCAGGCGTTTTAGATGACTCCCCTGATTTATTATTAAAAAATGAAAAGGTATCTTGGCAGCTTAATATTCCACAATATTGTGATCTTGATGAAGTAGAGGGATATCTAAAAAGCTTGGGAGAAGGATGGAGATTACCTACTATAGACGAATACAAGTATATAGATGAATTATTACAAGAAGAAGGGGAAGAATGGGCATATGATTATCTTTTTGCTACTCGTAAGGATGATTTTTATTGGAGTAGTGAGGAAGCTTTTGATAAAGAGGATGAAGGCTATGAGGATAATGAATCTTGTTATGCATGGAATTTTAACAAACATGCATATAAGATATGTAATCCTAATGATTATACTTCTGCAGGACATATTATAGCTATTAAAGAAATATAATTAATCTTAAAAAATTCTCAGGATAACCTCCGGACATAGCTATTCTTAACACCAGTGTGTGTAACCTCAAGATAAATCTTGAGGTTTTTTGTGGGCTAAAGAATTTTGAATCTAGAATGGGGATTATATTGGAGGTACCCCAACCATAGATACAATGATATAGAGTTCTAGATATATAGAGTAATGACAAGAGAAGAATTTATTGAGATATTAGAAAAAACAAAAATGTTTGCTAGTGATGGTGAACCATATAAGGTCAACTATAAGATTAAAGGAGATAAGATAATTGTTACCCATAAAGGGAGTGTCTATTTGGATGCTCTCACTTCTATTCCTCCTGGTGTGGAGTTTAGAAATGAAGGGAGTGTCTGGTTGAAATCCCTCACTTCTCTTACTCCTGGTGTGGAGTTTAGAAATGAAGGGAGTGTCTATTTGGATGCTCTCACTTCTATTCCTCCTGGTGTGGAGTTTAAGAATAAAGGGGGTGTCAATTTGAATTCTCTCACTTCTCTTCCTCCTGGTGTGGAGTTTAGTAATGAAGGTAATGTCAATTTGGGTTCACTCACTTCTCTTCCTCCTGGTGTGGTGTTTAGTAATGAAGGGTATGTCAATTTGAATTCTCTCACTTCTATTCCTCCTGGTGTGGTGTTCAAGAATGAAGGGAGTGTCTATTTGAAATCAATCATAGGTGGATGGTTTCAAGATTGGAAAGGTAATATAAAAGGTATTGAACCTAAAGTGTTATTAAATGGTATGATTAAAAAAGGTGTGTTTATATGACAAGAGAAGAATTTATTGATGAATTAGATGGGTGGTACGACTACGAGATAGTAGGAGACAAGATAGTTATTGTAGGTATAGGAGATGTAGATTTGAGATTATTAAAAACCCTTCCTCAATATGTGGAGTTTATGAATAAAGGTAGTGTCGATTTACGATCATTAAAATCCATTCCACCTGGTGTGAAGTTTAATAATGGGGGAGATGGGGATGTCTTTCTAGGATTAATTCAAGAAGTATGGTTTAATGATTGGCCTGGTAATATAAAAGGTATTGAACCTAAAGTGTTATTAAATGGAATGATTAAAAAAGGAGTATTTGAAAGATGACAAGAGAAGAATTTATAGAGATATTAGACAAGAAAAGATACTCCTACAAGATAGAAGGAGATAAGATAGTTGTTACTATCAAAGGGGGTGTCGATTTGGATTCTCTCAAGTCGCTTCCTCCTGGAGTGGTGTTCAAGAATGAAGGGGGTGTCTGGTTGACTGATCTCACTTCTCTCCCCCCTGGAGTGGTGTTCGAGAATAGGGAGGATGTCTTTTTGAGGTCACTCACTTCTCTTCCTCCTGATGTGGTGTTTAGAAATAAAGGTGATGTCTGGTTGCAATCTCTCACTTCTCTTCCTCCTGGTGTGGAGTTTAAGAATGGAGGGGATGTCAATTTGAATTCTCTCACTTCTATTCCCCCTGGAGTGGAGTTCAGGAATGGAGGGGATGTCGATTTGGAGGCTCTCACTTCTATTCCCCCTGGTGTGGTGTTCAAGAATGAAGGGAATGTCAATTTGGATTCTCTCAAGTCGCTTCCTCCTGGTGTGGTGTTCAAGAATGAAGGGAATGTCAATTTGAAATCTCTCACTTCTATTCCCCCTGGTGTGGAGTTTAGAAATGAAGGGGTTGTCAATTTGAAATCCCTCACTTCTATTCCCCCTGGAGTGGAGTTTAGAAATGGAGGGTGTGTCTATTTGGATGCTCTCACTTCTATTCCCCCTGGAGTGGAGTTTAGAAATGAAGGGAGTGTCAATTTGAAATCTCTCACTTCTATTCCTCCTGGTGTGGAGTTTAGAAATGAAGGGAGTGTCTATTTGAAATTAATAAATCAAGGATCTTTTTTTAGTGATTGGAATAATAACATAGAAGGAATAGATTCTAATATGCTTCTTAATGGAATGATTAAAAGAGGTGTGTTTATATGACAAGAGAAGAATTTATTCAGATATTAGACAAGAAAGGTTACTCCTACGAGATAGAAGGAGATAAGATAATAGTTACAGAAGAAGGGGGTGTCGATTTGAGGTCACTCACTTCTCTTCCCCCTGGTGTGGAGTTTAAGAATAAAGGGTATGTCAATTTGGATTCTCTCAAGTCGCTTCCTCCTGGTGTGGAGTTTAGTAATAAAGGGTATGTCAATTTGGATTCTCTCAAGTCGCTTCCTCCTGGTGTGGAGTTTAGTAATGAAGGTGATGTCAATTTGAATTCTCTCACTTCTATTCCTCCTGGTGTGGAGTTTAGAAATGAATGGAGTGTCTGGTTGAAATCTCTCACTTCTATTCCTCCTGGTGTGGAGTTTAGAAATGAAGGGAGTGTCTGGTTGAAATTAATAAATCAAGGATCTTTTTTTAGTAATTGGAAAGGTAATATAAAAGGTATTGAACCTAAAGTGTTATTAAATGGTATGATTAAAAAAGGACTATTCCTATAAATCTAGAATCTAGTCTTTCCCGGGGAACCTCAACCATAGATACCATAAGAAATCTTTTTACCGAAAACATTTTTTTCTCTATAGTATAATCTATACATTTGTGACAGCCAACACAAGATGGTATAGATCCTGAAGTAATTAGTGCAGTAGACTATTATGATGATACTTATGGTATAATTACTAAACTTAAAAATTAAAAACGAATGATTGATAGAATTACCGAACAGCCATTTTGCCAAACCCGTGTTATAACCAGTTACTATTTGGTTAGATATTGTGGTGGCTCGTATGATGACTATTATAGTGCTGTTGTTTTTGTTACCAATAAGAAATCAACTGCAACCAAATACTGCACCAAGTTTAATAAGATGCTTAAAAAATGGAAAGACTACTACAAGCAATTTGAAACAGATAAATTTGGAATGAAATGGATAGCAGATGAACACGTTAAAAATCACTTTGCTAGATGGCACAATCTTAAAAATATAACTAAATGTTATTACGAAGAAGTGTCGTTCAGATAATTGGTTATAACGGTTACAGATATATTTAGTATCAAAAATTTTATACAAATGAAAAATATGAATTTACCAGAAAAGATTAAACTGAATGGTTATGGAGAAATGATTGAATTTTCTTTGACCGACAAACGAGAAATAAAATACTACGGAAAAACAAAAACATCAAACGAAAGTTTATGGAGAACTGATAAGTTAAAAGATGATGAAGTATTTTATCAAACTGAATGGGGTTGGGGTGTTTTTGTTGATGTGTATAAAATGGAAACCATTTCTTATGATGGAACAGATTGGGGAGGTCAAAAAATAATAAACTCATAAAATTTTTGATATTGAATATAACG
>Ga0078894_10002660_pt1 | contig 13503 bp, 9 predicted proteins | sample LauGreSu1BDMLBSD_2_FD_67506 | JGI IMG/M metagenome (GOLD analysis project Ga0078894, IMG submission 67506) | Freshwater lake microbial communities from Lake Michigan, USA - Su13.BD.MLB.SD (version 4) (version 4) | ecosystem: Environmental > Aquatic > Freshwater > Lake | place: Lake Michigan, USA...
ACCGTTCTGGCGCAAGCCATCGTGCAGGAAGGCATGAAGTTCGTGACCGCCGGCATGAACCCGATGGACCTCAAGCGCGGCATCGACAAGGCGGTTACCGCCATCGTCGCCGAGCTGAAAAAACTGTCCAAGCCCTGCACCACCAGCAAGGAAATCGCCCAGGTCGGTTCGATCTCTGCCAATGCTGACTCCGAAATCGGCAAGATCATCGCTGACGCGATGGACAAAGTCGGCAAGGAAGGCGTGATCACCGTTGAAGACGGTTCAGGCCTGGAAAGCGAACTGGAAGTCGTCGAAGGCATGCAGTTCGACCGCGGCTACCTGTCGCCCTACTTCATCAACAACGCCGAGAAACAGCAAGCGCTGCTCGAGAACCCTTACGTGCTGCTGCACGACAAGAAGATCTCGAACATTCGTGACCTGCTGCCGGTACTGGAACAGGTTGCCAAAGCCGGCAAGCCGCTGCTGATCATCGCCGAAGAAGTTGAAGGCGAAGCGCTGGCGACCCTGGTCGTCAACAACATCCGCGGCATCCTGAAGACCTGCGCCGTGAAGGCCCCGGGCTTCGGCGACCGTCGCAAAGCCATGCTGGAAGACATCGCCATCCTCACGGGCGGCACGGTGATTGCCGAGGAAGTCGGCCTGTCGCTGGAGAAAGTCACGCTGGCTGATCTGGGTCAGGCCAAACGCATCGAGATCGGCAAGGAAGAAACCACGATCATCGACGGCAACGGCGACCAGAAATCGATCGAAGCGCGCGTCAAGCAGATCCGCGCCCAGATCGAAGAAGCCACCAGCGACTACGACAAAGAGAAGCTGCAAGAGCGCGTTGCCAAGCTGGCAGGCGGTGTTGCGCTGATCAAAGTCGGTGCTGCGACCGAGCTGGAAATGAAAGAGAAGAAGGCCCGTGTCGAAGACGCGCTGCACGCCACGCGTGCTGCCGTTGAAGAAGGCATCGTTGCCGGCGGTGGCGTTGCGCTGCTGCGCGCCCGCCTCGGCATCGGCAAGCTGAAAGGCGACAACTCCGATCAGGACGCCGGCATCAAGATCGTCCTGCGCGCTGTTGAAGAGCCGCTGCGCCAGATCGTCGCCAACGCGGGTGATGAGCCCTCGGTGGTGGTGAACAAGGTTGTCGAAAGCAAAGGCAACGTCGGCTACAACGCCGCGACCGGCGAATACGGCGACCTGGTGGAAATGGGCGTTCTGGACCCGACCAAAGTCACGCGCTGCGCACTGCAGAACGCGGCTTCGATCGCCGGCCTGATCCTGACCACCGACGCAATGGTTGCCGAGTTGCCGAAAGAAGACAGCCACGCCGGCCACGGTCACGGCGGTATGGGTGACATGGGTGGTATGGGAATGTAATTCGCGAAAGCGAATTACATTACCCCTAGAAGGTGAACGAGCAGGAGGGAACCGATTGTTCCCTCCCGTGCCCTCCCTCCTGGGATAGTGGTTGCACAGAGACCCCGCTTCGGCGGGGTTTCTTTTTGCGGTTTTGCGTGTGAAATCAAGGCTGATTCCGCGTTATCGCCTTGACGCAGAACGCGTTTGCGGTTTAAATAGCGACCTTTCGTCCGGCATGTTTCGCGGGTGGAACTACAAAGACCGCGCAGTCCTTGCGCAGGTCACGCAGCAAGCGGCCGGGTAGCTCAGTCGGTAGAGCAGAGGATTGAAAATCCTTGTGTCGGCGGTTCAATTCCGTCCCCGGCCACCATCCCCTCGTAGTTGAGCTTTGGCTATTCGTATGCCACCTTTCCTAAAAACCGCCCATGCCGTAGCAGTTGCCTGGTTCGTTCTGATTGCCGTGGTTTTTCTGGGCATCTGGTTTGGATTTGCCCAAGGACAGGCCGACAAGAGTCCGGCTCCTTCCGCGGGTGAAGTGGCCGAGTTCTTCCCGCCAGCAGTGGTCGTTGTGAACGGGGCTTGTCCTTTCGAGGGTTGCCAGCTCGGGAAATGGATTGCAAAGGTTTCAATCCCCGTCTATGACGCCCCTGGTGGCGCGTTGAAACGAAATCTTTCTCCAGGAGAGACCGTCAACGCGACAGCATCGGAAGTCAGGGCGGAACCGAGAAAAGCAGTTGTGACCAGAACCTACAACTCGGATGAAGAGCAGGGATTGCATGTCGGTAACCTTGTTTATGTGCTGCATCCTATCGGCGAGGGTGCTGTTGCGCTTTGGGACAAAGGCAGGGTGATACACGGTTCGCTCGATCTCACATTCCGTTTTGAGGAAACATCCGCACCACCCAGCCTGAAATGGGATTGGTGGGTTCAGGTTCTGCTCAAGGATGGCGTAGCAGGTTGGGTGAGAAATCCTCAGGGGCAGTTGAAAGGGATGGACAGGTTTGGTTGATGTCCCGTTCAGCACTCATACGCCGCTGCCGGTCCTGATAACAGCTTGGTGATCAGTCTTCCACCGTCGGCAAGGTTTCTGCCGGCATGACTGTCACTGATAGCTAGGAAATGATTCACAGGCTCATCGGTGTCTAGAGCAATATCTGTGTAGTTAATGTTCTCATTTCAATGAATGTTGATTCCACGGCGCTTCGCTGAAAATCGAAACCAGAAAATCGATGAACACACGGTGCTTCGGCGCCAGGTGCTGCTGTTGCGGGAATACTGCCGAGATTTCGTAGCCGCCGGTTTTTTGCGGCGCCAGTATCTCGACGAGTTCGCCGGATGCCAGCGCGGGGCGCACGTAATATTCAGCGACCTGGATGATGCCGAGTCCGGCGATGGCGGCGGCGACCAGTGCTTCATTGCTGTTGAAGGTGGTCAGGCCGCGTATTGTTTTAATGAAGTTGCCGGTCGGCGCGCCGAATTTCCACTGACGGATGCGTCCGTTGCGCGGGCGCCGGTAGGCGAGGCAGGCGTGCTGATCCAGTTCTTCGATGGTTTTCGGGATGCCGTTGGCATCGAAATAGTCCTGTGCGCCACAAACAACGTACCGGCAGCTTGCCAGCTGACGTGCGGCGAGGCGCGATGATTGCAGTTCGCCGGAACGGACCGAGATGTCGAGTTCGGTGTCGCGGGTTTGTGCGCTGACGTCCCTGCATACCACCTCCAGAGAGATCGCCGGATACTGACGCAGGAAACGCGGCAGTTGCGGAATGATCCACATCCGTCCGAGACCTTGCGGCATGCCGACGCGCAGCAATCCGCTGGGTTCTTTGCCTGTCTGGCTGACGGCCCGCTCCGCGTCGTCAAGGTCGCTGACGATTTGTTTGCACCGGGCGTAGAACTCCGTGCCTTCGGGGGTCATTGCCAGTCGGCGGGTGGTGCGGTCGAGCAGCCGGACTGCGAGTTTTTTCTCGAGGCGGGCCAAGGTTGCGCTGACCGCTGCGGTCGAAACGCCAAGCTTGCGCGCAGCGCCGCTCAAGGTGCCGGCGTCGACCACATTCAGAAACACCAGGATGCCGTGCAGGTTTTCCATGAAGGATGAAGGCCCGGATTGTTAACTTCAGAATTAACAGTCATTCTAGGCCTCCGTGACTGTTCCGGCCATAGGGAGCCGATAAAATCAGTTCAAACCCGCATTAAAAATACGCACTAAAAATAAAGCACCCTGCGTATGCGCAGGAGGAGATTTCCCGAATGACGATGATGCTCGATCTGGCTGCCATGCGCGGAGTGTTGCCGATGCGCGAGGCAATCGACCTGCTGGAACAGGCGCTGGTGCATGAGGCCGCGGGCCAGACTGTGGTGTCGCCGAAATATGTAACGGAACTCGGTACAGCCTCGATGCGCATTCTCGTCGCCGCCGACCACGAGGCCGGATATTTCGCGACCAAGGCGTACCACACCATCGATGGCGTCGGTACCCGATATATCGTGTCCCTATACCGGCTGAGCGACGGCGAACTGCTGGCATTGCTGGACGGACAGTTGATTACCGACACCCGAACCGGCGCGGCCAGCGGTGTCGCCGCGCGCCGCGTCGCAGTCAACGGGCCGGTCCGCTTGGGCATCATCGGTTCGGGCAACCAGGCACGAACACAATTCGAAAGTCTGGCGGCCGTTTACAAGATCCAATCTGCCCGCGTATTCAGTCCGACCCGCGAAAACCGCGAACGTTTTGCGGCAGAAATGAGCGCGCAGCTGGGCATACCGGTGAGCACCGCCGAAACGGTGGAAGCTGCGGTGCAGGGCTGCAATGTGGTGGTTGCCGCCAGCAATGCCCGCGGCGCGGAGCCGATACTGCGCGGCGAGCATCTGGCCGGATGCCGTTTGTTGTGCGCTGTGGGTAACACACGGAAACAGTTTGCCGAAGTCGATGTCCGCTGTTTTGCCGATGCGGGGCGGGTCATCGTCGATTCGTCGCATGCACTGCACGAGGCGGGTGATCTTTGCGCGGCAGTCAAGGCCGGCGCACTGCCGGATGAAAAGTGGACCACGCTCGCGAAAATCGTGACGGGTGGCGCGCAGGTACCGGATGCCGGACTGGTCACGTTCAAATCCGTGGGCACCGCGTTGCAGGACCTCGCACTGGCGGCACGTTATTACGAGCTGCTGGGACAGAAAAGCGATGCAAAAAAGGGCGTCAGCATGGGCAGCCTGAGGGCACAGCCCGGCGGGCGGGACAAGTAACCGGTCATTCAGAGGTACGGCAACAATGCATGAGGGAACGGTGAATTACATGCGCGCGGTCCAACGGGGACTGGCTGCGGTTTTGTGCTTGCCGGCGCTGTGGTCAACACCTGCGCAGGCGCAGGCCGGCTGGCGTCCTGAAAAGGCAGTGGAGATTGTGGTGCCGACCGGCGCCGGCGGGACCAATGATGTGATGGCGCGCCTGATCCAGCAGACGCTGCAGGCTGCCAAACTGGTTAGCGTTCCGGTTCTGGTCCAGAACAAGTCCGGCGGCAACCAGAACCTCGCACCGGTCTATATCAACCAGCACAAGGCCGACCCGCATTACCTGCTTTATTCGACCGCAACAATTTTCACTAACGAGATTGCCGGTCTGACCAAGCAGAAGTATTCGGAACTCGCGCCGGTTGCCTTGCTGCTGGTGGATTACACCGTTATCTCCGTCCGTCACGATTCCCCGATCAAGAGCATGCGCGAGCTGGTGGCGCGGCTGAAAGCCGATCCGAATTCGGTTTCTTTCGGACTGGTCAGCCGGGGCGGGCCCAATCATTTGGCGGTGGCACAAGCGATGCGCGCTGCGGGCATTGATCCCAAAACGCTTAAGCTGGTGGTGTTCAAGACCAATGCCGAATCAGCGACTGCGGTAGTTGGCGGACATATCCAGGCGGTGATGTCTTCGGTCAGCGCAGCACTGCCTCAGGTTGAGGCCGGTGCCACGCGCATGCTGGGCATTGCTGCCCCCGTACGTCAGCCCGGCAAGCTCGCTCAGGTGCCGACGATGCGTGAAGAGGGCATGAACGCCACGGGCATTGCCAACTGGCGCGGGGTTCTCGCGCCAGTCGGCATTACGCCGGCACAGGTGAATTTCTGGGGTGATGCGCTGGCCAAGGTGGTGGTCACTCCCGAATGGAAGCAACAGCTCGACCAGAACAGTGTGTCCTCGGAATTCATTGCGGGCGAAGCCTTCCGCAAGTGGCTCGCCGAGGCTTACGACGATACCCGGAACGTCATGACCGACCTCGGGCTTGTCGCCAAGTAGCCGCTTTATTGTTACGAATGGTTTTGCAAAACGTGTTTGAATGCGAATCAACAGGGAGTTCATGTGAAAAACTTTAATCTGCACGGTGTCATGCAAGCGCCCGTCACGCCGCTGAAAGACGATTTCAGCTTTGATGTGTCGGGTTTTGAAAAGATGGTCGATTTCCATGTGCGCCACGGCGCGCCTGCGATCGCATGGCCGCACCACAAGGCTGAATCGCTCAATCTGACCATTGCCGAGCGCAAGCTCGGCGCAGAGATCGCCGTCAAAACGGTGGCCGGACGAGTGCCGGTATCGATTTTTGCCGGGACGCTGTCGGAGGAGGATTCACTCGACATCGCGCGCCACGCGCAGAAGATCGGCGCCGACATGCTGTTGACCATTTCGCCGTATTGCCGCCGGCCGTCGCAGGAAGAAATTTTCGATTCCATCGTGCGCATCGGCACGCATACCGATCTGCCGGTGCTGACCTACAACTCGCCGTGGCGCAACGGCGAGGGCGTTGAATTCACTGCGGAGCTGACCAAGCGGCTGATTGACCGCCTGCCGAACTATATCGGTATGAAGGACGCCAGCTTTCACAGCGAGAAGTTTCTCGAGATTTCCCGTGTGGCGCTGAAAATGCGCCCGGGGTTTTCCATCATCCAGGGTGTCGAGCATCTGCTTGCGGCTTACCCCTTGGGAGCCTGCGGTTCGTTTTCGTCTTCCGGCGCCATTGCGCCGAATCTTTGCAACAAGTTCTATGCGTCGCTGGTTGCGCGGGACTGGGAGACCGCAAGGGAATGCCAGTTCAAGATTTCACGCCTGTGGCGGTTGTTCAAGGAGCAGTACCCGTCATCGCTGAAGGGCGCCATGATCATGATGGGACGCTCGGTGGGACCAACCCGTTCTCCGCTGCCGACGGCGACCAAGGAGCGCATTGAATTCCTGCGCAAGCAGCTGGAGGAACTCAATATCCTCCAAACCGAGCCGCACGGCTGGTAATTCACAACCTATTCAGAGCAGAGGACTTCATGCCGACATTCCGCCCGGGACTGGTTCATACGCCGGTAACCCCTTTCAAAAAAGATCACAGCATTGATTACGACACCTATGCCAAGGTGCTCGAGTTCCATATCCGTAACGGCGCCGAAGCGCTGGCCTTGCCGATGCCGGAAGGCGAAGACATGAGCCTGACGGATCCTGAACTGCGCAGTCTTCTGAAATTTGCGATGGAGCAGGTCAAGGGCCGCGTGCCGGTGATCGCGCATGTCAGCGATGCCGGCACCAGCATCGCGATCGAGCGCGCGCTGTATGCGCAATCGCTGGGTGTTGCCGCGATTGTTTCGCATCCGCCCTATTTCTGGCATCCCAAACCGTCGATGGTGGTGGAGCATCTGGCACGCATCGGCAATGCCGTGAAGCTGCCGTTTTTCATATTCAATCCGCCGGTCGAATCGGTTGGAACAACGTTGTCGACGGAGATCGTGCTGGAGCTGATTGAAAAGCTGCCAAATCTGGCCGGTGTGGTCGATGCGGGTCTGGATTTTGTATTCATGGAAGAAGTCATGTGCAATGGCCGTCCGCTGCGTCCGGATCTGCAGCTGATTGCCGGTGCCGACTTCATGGTTTCTGCGGGAGCGCTGGGCGGGTCCGGCGTGTTCTCACCGTTGTCATCGATTGCGCCCAGACTGGTCAGGGAGCTGTTCGAACTCTGCCGCAAGGGGCAATTCGTCGAAGCACGTGCGGCGCAGGAAAACATCGGCGCGCTGAATCATGCGATCAAGGCCGCTGGCGCGTCGGGGTTGCGAGACGGACTGACCGGACTGAAGACGGTGCTGGCCAGCATGGGACGGGATTGCGGCGTGCCGCGGCCCCCGGTGCGTTCTGCCGGGGAGATTGAGCGCGGTCATCTGCTCGAAGCGATTGCCGCCATGCCATTCCTGAAAGACGAGCCGCGGGGCTGGTGATGTCGACAGGCGGATCCGTGAGTTCGTCAAAACCAGTTGCGTTGGTCACTGGCGCTTCCTATGGCGTCGGTGCGGCCACCGCCATCGTATTGGCGCGCGAAGGTTTTGACCTCGCGATTTCCGCTACCCGAATGTCCAATCTGGATGCGACGGCAAAAGCGTTGCAGGCGACGGGATGCCGTATCGCCAAAGTTGAACTCGATTTATGTTCGCAATCCAGTATTGATGGTGCAATCAACGCCGTTATCGACACTTACGGACGTCTTGATGTGCTGGTGAACAACGCCGCCGTCAATCTGCGTAAAGCAGCGCTGGATGTGACGCCGGAAGAGTGGGATACCGTACTCCGGGCAAACACCACCGGCACATTTTTTATCACCCAGGCATTTGCGCGACAGCGTATCAAGGCCGGGCAGCCCGGATGCGTCGTTAATGTCTCTTCAACACACGGGATTGTCGGCGCGGCTGAACGGTCGACCTACGGCATTTCCAAGGGTGCGGTTCTGCAGATGACGCGCATGCTGGCCATTGAGTGGGCGCCACACGGCATCCGTGTCAACGCGGTTGCACCCGGGCGTCTCGACACGGCATCGCCGTCGCGTGCCGCCAAGTCGGGTGATGCCAAATACATGCAGGCCATGTTGGACCGTATTCCCCTGCACCGCCTGGCAACGGCCGAGGATGTTGCAGAAGCGGTGGCGTATCTGGCCGGCCCGCGCGGCGGATTCGTCACCGGGCATACAATCGTTATCGATGGCGGCCTGACCGCTTACTAAAAAACAACCCGTTCCGCGGCCATCCGATGGATGGTCCGGGTCAGGGTCGACGCAGTAACGCTTTGCTCAAGGAGGGGGTCATGATGCACATGAATCGAGCTGTTTCTGAGCGTGGATTGTTGTTCCTGCTCCGGCTGCTGTTACTGTCGATCCTGGGGGTATTTGCAGTCCAGGCGCCTGCTGCCTATCCCGACCGGCCGATACGCCTGATCGTGCCTTCTCCGGCGGGTGGCGGAACCGATTCATCCACCCGGGCAATCACGCCGAAACTGAGTGAAATCCTCCGGCAGAACATCATTATCGACAACCGCGGCGGTGCCAGCGGCAATCTCGGGGCGGAAATGGCGGCCCAGGCGCCCGCCGACGGCTACACGCTGCTGGCTATCATCGCCTCCCACACCAGCAATCCGGCAGTGATGCGGTCAGTGCCTTTCGATCTGGCGCGGGATTTCGCGCCGATTTCCCGTACCGTCACGCTGCCGAACCTGCTGGTTTCACATCCTTCGATAGCGGCAAAGGACACCCGGGAATTGATCGCGCTGCTGAAATCCAAGCCGGGGCAGGTGCAGTTTGCGTCGGGCGGGATCGGATCCATACAGCACTTCGCGATGGAACTGTTTGTCTATATGGCCAAACTGAAAATGATTCATGTGCCGTACAAGGGCGTGGGGCCAGCTACCAGCGATGTGATCGCAGGTCATGTGCCGATGATTGCAGCAAATATTTTTACGGTGCTGCCTCATGTGAAATCAGGCCGTCTCCGTGCGTACGGCGTCAGTAGTACAGAACGCTCCTCGGCAGCACCTGATATTCCGACGATTGCCGAGGCCGGATTACCCGGTTACGAGGCGGTGCAATGGTACGGACTGGTTGCTCCGGCAAAAACCCCTCCTGCCATCGTCAATCAGCTCCATACCGCAGTGGTGCAGGTGCTGAATGATCCCGAGATCCGTCAGCGTTTCCAGAGCGGCGGTGCAGAGCCTACTCCGAGCGAATCACCTGCTGCCTACGCCAAGCTGATTCGCAGCGAACTCAAAAAATGGGCTGATGTGGCGAAAGCTGCAGGCATCAAACCGGAGTAATCACGAGCAGCGATGCTTATTTCACCGGCTCAAAGGACAGTTTGGCCGGAACCCCGTTTTTATCCGCTTCTTCAACAGCATCGGCCGGTTTGCCGGTAATGCGTGCCGGTTCAAATTTGAGCGTGCCGGTCATTACCTGCGTAATTGCTTCGGCGCGGGCCTTGGCCAGATCACCAAGGGCGTTTCCGGGGAGCGGTTGCAGTTCAATCAGACGCTGATGCATGGCGACATACAGCGCACGGTCGCCGGCGCCACGGCCCACCAGTGCCAGCGCGACATTGACGCGGGAAACATCGCGACCGGCTGATTTGCGGAAATCTTCGAAGAACGTTGTGACCGCATTGGCGCCGGCCCGGGCTTCGAGCATGTTCTCCAGGGCGCGCTGTGTTTTGGCATTGTCAAAACCGACCGGTCCGGGATCTTCGCCGGGGGCCAGTTTCGTGCCTTCGCGCGCAGCCAGATCAGCACGAACGGCGCGGGCGCGCAGGGCACGCGTATCGACGTCCTTGTGATAGGTGCCTTGAACCTGCAGTTTCAGTTGCGGACGTTTCTGCAAACCCTCGGCAACACGGCGCAGTTTTTCCTGTTCGGTCGGCAAGAGGCGCGCGCTGCCGGGATCGAAAACGATGTCACCCAAAGTTTCCGCACCGCTGCCGAACAGGGAGCCCAGCGCACGGAAAGGAGCAGTGACAATGCGCGTCAGCACGGTGCGGATGGCCTGCCAGACGACATGGCCGTAGCTGAATTCGGGATTGTCGATATCTCCGGCGACCGGCAGGGTCAGATCAATTTTGCCGCTGCTGTCGGTCAACAGGGCGATGGCAAGGTCCAGCGGCAGGTTGACCGCCGTCGGGCTTTCAACGCGTTCACCCAGAGTGAACTTGTCGAGCACCATCTTGTTGTCGCCGAGCAGCTTGCTGTTCTCGATTTTGTACTGCAGGTCAAGCGAGACTTTGCCGGAAGCGATCTTGCGTCCGGCGAAGGTTGCCGTATATGCCGACATCGGAATCAGCTCGACATTGCGGAAAGCAACTGCGATATCAGTGAATTTTTTCGGGGCAAAGGGCTGGATGGTTCCTTCGGCACGGGCGAGACCGTAATCAGCGATGCCGCCTTCGAACTTCAGGCTGGCACGAGAATCCGGTGATGATGACAGACCGCTGGCCGAACCCTGGAGGTCCTTGATGAAAGTTGCAAAGGGCAGGATAAGGCTGAAATCGGCAAAATCCATGGCGCCGCCTTCAACCCGTACACGTTCCACAGTGATCGCCATCGGAGTCGCTGCAGGTTCTGCCGGTGCGGCAGTTGCAGGAGACGCTGCGGCAGGTTTGGCGGGGGTACGTTTGAACGCGTCGAAGTTGGTTGTTTTATCCTTGTTGATGACCAGTTTCGCGTAAGGCTGGGACACCTCGATCTGGGACACCGCAACCTTGTGCTCACCGGTGTCGACAGCAATATCGTTTAATGCCAAGCGTTTCAGGCTGGCCAGTTTTTCTTTGGTGGCTGTCTGTATTTCGAGATCGGCAATCGAAGCGGTGCCGGTATAACGCATCGCTGGGGGCGTTTTTTTGCTTTCAACAGTGACGCGTCCGCTGGCGCCTGCATTGCCGGATATCAGTGTCAGCGTGGTATCACGCTTGAGCACGGAGTCCAGGGGCGACAACGCGATATTTGCCGCGTCGATTTTTACATCGACGCTCTCGCGCAGAAGATCCAGCGTGCCTTTGGCCTTGACGCTGCCGCCCTGTTTGATCTGCAGAGACAGGTCGAATGGGCTGATGTTTTTGGCCGGTATGGCGACTTTCGAGATTGCAGCATTGATCTGTTCAATGTCGTAGCTGATGGCCGGCTGGAAAGTCTGGTCGATCAGCGCCACGCCGTAGCGGACGATCTCGGCGCGATCCAAAGCGATACTGAAGCCTTCCTTGCGCAGCTCTTTGATGGCCTGGACCTTGCGCGGCGCGAACATGGTGACCAAATGCAGATCGCCATCAGCATCGCGCCTTGCTGTCAGGCGGCCGCCTGACAGTTTGGCCAAACCGGCACGGATGGTTTTTTGCTGCAGATTCACCGCAAGTCCCGTAACCTCCGCCGACTCCAGCGTGACCGGGACGTCTTTTTCATCCACTGGAGTGACACGGATGTCGCTGAATTTGACGGCACCGCTGTCGACGATCGCCTGCAAGGGATCACCCACCGCAGCTGTGGCAGCGAGGGTGATTTCGGTGTTGGCTGCCGTCATGTTCAGCGGCTTGGCGCGGCTGTAATCGGTCAGTGACAGGGCCAGTGGTCCGACGCTGACTTTGGGCAGGGTAATTTCCCATGGTGCAGCCTTTGCGCCTTCGGTCGCCTTGGGCGCCGGCTCTTCCTTGACGGCGGTTTTTCCCGGCAGGTTGCTGCGCACCAGCTTGGCCCAGTCTGGCACACTGTCTTCGTCGAGCACAATATTCAGCGCACCGTCGGCAACACGGATATCCTTGAACGACAGGCTGCGTTTAGCCAAATTGAAACTGCCGCCCTCAAAAGCGATGGTTCCCAGCTTGGTCAGTACGGCGCCGCCTTTCCCCTGGGCAATTTGCAGGTCTTTGAGTCCGAAGGCCAGGTCGTCAGCCTCGAACTTCAGCGCGCCCCCGCCATAGCCGAACTGGTAGCGCAAGCCGAAATGAAATGTGCCCTGAGGTTCGGCGATGGTCAGGTGGTCACGTACGAAATGCCAGGGCGTTGCCAGTTTGACGTCTTTAAGCGAGATCGAACCGCCGGACTGGATCGGCGACAGTGAAAGTTTGCCCTGCCACTGCAGCTGTCCGCCGTCGGGCAGTCGCGCACTCAGCTGGTGTTCGCCGCGGTGATCGGGGAGCGTCGAGACATCCGCAATTTCAAAATTGATCGGATTGACCTGGGTGCCTGCCGCCGGCTGCAGGGTGTGGTCGGTGAACTTGAAAGTCCCGTCGACAATGGCAAATTTATGTATCAGCAGCCGCGGCGGTTTGCTGTCGGGTTCCTTTTTTTCCGGTACCGGTTTTTCCTTGGGAGTCAGCAAGCGTGCCAGATTGAGGTTTTCGCCGGCATCCAGATCGGCGTTGATCACCGGTTTCTCGATCAGGATTTCGTTGAACGTCAGCGCCCAGCGCAACAGGCTGCTGACCTCAAAGTCGACGCGCAACTTGCCGATCTGCAGCGCCGGCAGGCCGTCAGGCTCGGTCATGTTCAACCCGTGCAGTTCGACACTGAACAGCAGCGGATTGATGCGCACGTCTTCAACCGTTGCCTTGGCGTTCAATTGCTGCTCCAACAGTTTCGGCAGCTGTTGGCGAACCAGCCAGGGTGCGGCGAAAAAACCGGCCAAGGTGTAAACCAGCAATACCGCTGCACCGATCAACGCGGGCTTCGATGTGGCGAAGGTGCGCAAGCGCTGTAGCTGCGGGGCGGTTTTGCTCATGGTCTAAGCCTGCTCAGTCGTTGTCGGCGCGGAGGATTGCGAAGCCGGATTGCAGGGCTTTTTCGATGCGCGCCTTTTCCTTTTTGATTTTTTCGTCGTCCCAGTCCCACATGCCGGCCTTGGCTTTCATGCCGGTGCGGCCCTTGTCGACCATGGCTTTCAGTGATGCCGGCGGTTTCTGTTCGGTATGGAGATGCGGATAAAGCGCTTCGCCGACCAGATAGTTGGTGTCCCAGCCAGACATTTCCTTCTGCATCATCGGACCGCAGGCGATGAAACGAAAGCCGAATCCGTAGCGCACGGCGGTATCAATGCCTTCGGCGTCGGTGACGCCGTCGTCGATCAGGTACAACGCTTCACGCATCATCGCGTGCTGCAGGCGGTTGCCGACAAAACCCGGAACATCCTTCTTGACCCAGATCGGCGCCTTGTTGAGATCTTTCAGCAGTTTCACCAGGCCTTCGGCAACTTTGGCGTCGGTCAGCGGCGAGCTGACGACCTCGACCAGCGGCACCAGATGCGCCGGCATGAAAAAGTGCAGGCCGGCGACGCGTTGCGGATGTTTCAGTCCCTTGGCGATTTCGCCGATCGGGAAATTCGAGGTGTTGCTGGTCAGCGGGATGTCCGG
>Ga0078894_10002661_pt1 | contig 13499 bp, 3 predicted proteins | sample LauGreSu1BDMLBSD_2_FD_67506 | JGI IMG/M metagenome (GOLD analysis project Ga0078894, IMG submission 67506) | Freshwater lake microbial communities from Lake Michigan, USA - Su13.BD.MLB.SD (version 4) (version 4) | ecosystem: Environmental > Aquatic > Freshwater > Lake | place: Lake Michigan, USA...
CACCTTTTATGTTCCTCTCACTATCCGACATTATATATTATTTGGATATTTTTTAACGGTTGTTGGTATTGATATTAAATGTGGCAAGTTTTGATTTGAGAAGAGAAGTCGAGTTTTTAAGTGTCTGTGTTTTCTGTTTTAATTCTTCACTTGCATTATTTATATATTGAATATTCGTATCATTTGACATGGCAATCGTAACGCCTTGGTCGCACAATATATTCCAATTATTGATTGTAGTAACTGCTGCATTGATAATCCCCTTTTCTTCTGTAGATAATTCCGCTGCTGCCGGAGCAGATATACTCGGGTCGACGAAATGTGATATATAAGTCATCGCGCAGTTTATCTGTCCGAGCACATTTTTCAAAAGAAGAGAGGCATCCTGAGTTGATTTGGGTAAATGTACTGTCGATGTTGCCAATATCGTTTCTTTGAATTTACCGAAGACTTTCGATAGATTGCTGATTTTACCTAATGCATTTGCCACTGCGGTCAAGAATACGGTATCGTCGATGATACTGACATTTTGCAACTTGACAATGAATCCATTGAAAAGCGCACTGAGTTCGTCGGCAGCAGTAGCAAATTCATTGAAACCTTCGATATCTATGTCGAGTTGCATTTGTGATGATTCATTTGCAATTTGTGCTGCTGCCTGAAACAATTGCGTATAATCATCGATTGTGCCTTTACCGTGGAAACTCGAACACTGAATATCCGCGGCATATGCCTGTATTTGAGCAATAATCGCCTGTTTACCAGAATCATTCGTATCGTCGTAATATTTAACAACCTCTCCAGATAAATCCTGTGTAATCTGCACATCAGATGTTATATCCGTTGTTATAAATTGCGTATCAGTATACACATTACCACTTGCATCAGAATATTGCTGATTTGTTACCACATAACCCGGGTCATTTGAAGACGTGTCTACAGGTACATTCTGAGGAGAAGACGTGTCTACAGGTACATTCTGAGGAGAAGAAGGCGGAGAAGAAGGCGGAGAAGAAGACATCACTGGTATATATATCCATAAAATATTCGATTTCGCCTAATTTAATATTATAACTTCATATATCGTCACAATTCTATTAATAGTATTCGATTTGTGAATAGTTGCAATTTATTATATGAAATTTATTGTATATAATAAAATTCAAATAATATGTGAATTTTATCAAGCGCGATTATGGTATATACATTGTGATTTTTTTAGTCACAATTGTAATTTTGTAATTTGCAATAATGTTTAGAGAGATTATACTATTATGTCCAATCTCATCTTAATAGATTCGCGTGTTTCGGGGATAAGTGATATCCTCTCGTCGCTCACTTCTGGAACGGAAAGTTTGGTGTTTGATTTTTTCGAAGATACCTTTGAATCGATTCAGTCAAAAATCCAGAAACCATATTCTTCTGTTGCGATTGCACAGCACAATTATGGATTGCCAATGTTCAATATGCTTTCTTCAATGGTACCTGCATCGGTAGACGATGTCCGCATAATAGACCCCGAATTGAATTTGTGGGAACCTTTTATTGCATTTCTTCAGTGGTTGAAAGAAAATGGAGCGACGTCGGTGGATTTATTGGCGTGTAATTTGTGGATAAATGAAGGTTGGGTGTATGTGATTGAGAAGATGCGGTCTAGACTTGGATTGGCAATTCGTGCATCTATCGATGTTACTGGCGTAGATGGAAATTTTGTGTTAGAAAGTGACGACGTGGATATGGTTGGATTATATTTCACGGAGGAAATAAAGAAATACAAATATAATTTTTATACGCCATCAACCTATCAAGGATACGCTTATACTAATCCAAAAAAGAACTTGATGTATACATTTCCTGCATCGAATCCTGGATATTATCCAGCAAGTGCATATACGGCATTTCTTAGTTCTATAAATAACGCCAATCCGACAAATTATGTGCCTTTATTGTCGGACGTATCGAATGTAGCGTGTGTTGCAACAACATCGTCGGCAGGAGTTATATTACAAACAAATGGAAATGTTGTTACTTTTGGTAAGAAAATATACGGAGGAGATTCCAGTGCGATTGCATCTGATCTGCGTAACATTACGAAAATATTGGCGGTAGATAGTGGATATAGTGAATGGTTTGTCGCGTTACGTTCCGATGGAAGAGTGTTTGCTTGGGGAACTACAGATGCTTGGGTTGGCGGTAGTCCGGCTGTTGAATTCAGTAGTGTAAGTAGTCAACTGGTGAATGTTGTTGACATCTACGTGAATAGAGGAACCGGATTCGCATTAACGAATACAGGAAGACTTATTGGGTGGGGAGCATTTCTTTATGGAGCATATGCAGTAAATGGTAACAACAGTATTGGACAGGCATTTTATTCGAATGTTGTTAAAGTATGTACAGAATACTACACGTGGGGATGTGCAATAAAAAGCAATGGTGTAGCATATCAGTTTAAAGGTGGTGCTATTTTGAGCAATTCTACTATGAATTCAGTAAATTCAAATCCTATAATAGATGTATTAGTGGTGTGCAATGATATATTTGTGAGAAGCACTCCGAATAATACTACACAACTTACGAATTTATCCGGAAGTATGTTATATTATGAAATTCCGGAGGGTGTGTGCATTGTAATGAGGGAAGCGATGCCGATTGATTATGGATATACAGAATACGATATTATTTTGTTAAGTGATGGAACTTTATTAAGTATTTTTCGTACTTCTTGCACCATTTTAGATACGAATGTCATACAATTTGTGAGAAGTACTAGTTTGTATGGTAGTGCGTATGCATATTTAAAGAAAGATGGAACAGTTGTTACGGAAGGTATTATGGGTGCCTCATCTGGTCTTCCTCTTCCCGAAGGGTCTTCTCTCACAAATGTAAAACGATTATACTGTGCAGCTTCATCGATCGGAGCATTGAAACACGATAATACATTTGTATGGTGGGGTAGTGGTTACGGTTACAATACTTTAACTCTACCAACTTTAAATCCTACATTGTATGCGGCAATTTCTTCTAATATTAAAACGGTCTATGATTGTGGGGCAGGATATATTTTTGTAAAACTCGATGGTTCGCTTGTTCGTCTTGGTGCGTCACTTACTTGGTATGAGGGAGTAGCCGCTACTACTAATTATGGAACTAAACGTGCAGGTAAAAATGTCGCATTTGTAAAGGGTATTAACGGGTTTTTGCCATTGGAACTTACACCAACTGTATCCTATACCGTCTCTCAATATATGCAATATTTATCCACCACTGTCACTTATTACAATAATAATCCGGATGTAATGGCACTTCAAGCTAGAAAATATTCATTGATGAACGGAAGCACCCTCATTAAAGACTGGTATTGTCAGGAAGATTCATTTTCTTATACTTTCTCCAATTTGGTATTTATCGAGGCAGGAACATTGAACTTATCTATTTGGGATACTACAATCGATTCATCTGCTGTATTAGTCACTACGTTCCCATCACCAACTGTTATTACCGCCAATCCATCTGTCTCTCCTCCAGATGCACCGACTATTACCAATGTAGCAGTAGGAACACAACAACTCACCATTTCATTCACTGCGCCCACTTGGAATGGTGGGTTGCCAATTCTCAGTTATAAATATTCGTTAAATGGAGGTGTCACATATACCACATTATCCGCTTCTAGTACTCAATTAGTATTAACTGGTTTAACACAGTCATATTACACCATACGTATTATATGCACTAATTATTTGGGCGATTCGTATTACGCTGAAACTAGTACGGCGTTGTATAGTGCTCCTTCCGTTCCTACCGTTTCCAGTGTAACACTTGGAAACCAACAAGTAGTGCTCAATGTCTCCACATCAAACAATGGAGGAGGGGCAATAACCGGATACAAATATGCGCTATCTGCAAGTGGTTCATTTATTAGTTTCCCAGTTAGTCCTACTGGAGGAACAACTGGTGCAACGGCATATACAATTACTGGATTACTTAATAATACTGCTTACTCATTATATGTAAAAGCGACAAACGGAGCGGGTGATTCTCCTGTCACCACATATGGTCCATTTACTCTACCAAAAACCGTAACAAATGTGCCATCAATCACTTCAGTCGTTGCTGGAAATAGTTCCATGACTGTGAATTTTACTGCTCCTTATGATGGCGGTGCTGCCATTACTGGATACAAATATATTCTGAATAATTCTGTTATTGATTTGTCTGCAGTCACTATCGGGGTTGTTAGTAATTCGTTTGTCATTAGCGGGTTGACAAATGGAACCTCTTATACAGTTAAAATGAGTGCAGTAAACTCTATAGGAACATCTGCATATTCGTCTGTATCTTCTGCGGTGATGCCAAAAACAGTTCCAGGTGCTCCAACTATCAGTTCTGTTACTGCTGGAAATCAACAAGTAGAAGTGTCATTTAATGCTCCTGCATCGAATGGAGGTTCTGAAATTACAAAATATAGATACCGTTTGAATGGAGGCGCTTCGGTAGATATGAATATTACAGTTGATGCAAGTGGGATTATATTGCCATTTACCATTACCGGATTAACAAATGGAACTTCATATACATTGACCATGACGTGTGTAAATGCTGCCGGTGAATCTGCTACATCCGCCGCATCCGAATCATTCGTTCCCGCCACTGCCCCTTCCTCTCCAGTTATTCAAAGTATTGTTGCTGGAAATCAATCTATTACTGTGAATTTTACAGTGGATAATGGAGGAAGACCATTAACATCTTTGGAATACTCTCTCAATGACGCGAGTAATGTATTGCTAACTACAACAACATCACCTTTGGTGATTACTGATTTGTCTAATGGAACAGCGTATCGTGTCCAATTACGAGTTTCAAGTCAAAATGGTACATCAGATATGTCTGCTTATTCTGATTATGCTACTCCAAAAACAACTCCGGGTGCTCCTTCCATCGACTCTATACAGGCAGGAAATCAATATGTAGAATTCACATTTAGTCCTCCTCTCGACAATGGTAGTTCGGAAATTACTGGATATAAATACTCACTTAATGGTGCTGCATTCTCGGCAGTTGGATTGATTCAATCGCCTTTCCGTATAACAAATAGCATACAAAACGGTTCATCCTATTCCGTCCGACTGATTGCTACGAACGCTGTCGGTGATTCCGTCGCCTCTGCCGCGTCGGATTCGGTTGTTCCATGCAGAGCGCCTGACGCTCCAAGTGTTGTTTCTGTGCAAAACGGAGACAAACAAGCAACTATTCAATTGTCTGCTGGAAACAATGGCGGTTCAGCTATAACATCATATACCTATTCAATAAATGACTCAGAACCAGTTACAATTTCATCTATTTCATCTCCTCTCGTACTTTCGAATTTGAGTATTGGAACATTGTATTCATTCCAAATCAAAGCAACAAATAGTGTCGGCGATTCCACATCTTCCACCGCAAGTTTCACTGGAATGTCGGTTCCAGACGCTCCTGTTATTGTCGGTGCTACTGCTGGAAACAAAACGATGGTGGTTGAGTTTTTTGCTCCGAATGCGAATTCATCTACCATTACCGGTTACAAATATTCTATTGCTGCTGGTGTATACACATCTGCTACTCTATTGGATGCCTCTCATATCTCCATTACAGGTCTATCTGAAAACACAGAATACACCGTAAAATTAGCAGCAGTAAATGCGATTGGTCAATCAGATGATTCAAATACAGCATCTGCTACTCCATATACATATCCCCTCTCACCTACTATTGGCACTATTACAGTCAGTAATGGTAGTGCATCAGTCGAATTTACTGCTCGGTCAGACAATAGTTCTGCGATTACAGCATATTCCTATTCTCTCAATAATGGCAGTTATATTACCTATTCTTCTTTAGAATCGCCTCTCGAATTAAATGACTTGTCTAATGGAGTGGCATATACAATTCGTATGAAGGCGATTAATACGGCAGGGTCGTCTGTGAGTGCATCTTCCGCCTCTTTCATGCCACGAACAGTTCCTGAATCACCGACAATTACAAGTGTTACTGCCGGAAATCATTCATGTGAAATCGGATTTATTCCTGGATTTTTCAACGGCGCCACTATTACCAAATATAGATATTCTTTTAATGGTGTAGATTTCCAAGACTCTACTGGAACTACATCGCCAATTACAATTGACGGGTTAACAAATGGCACGACTTATATGGTCTATTTACTTGCTGTGAATTCGGAAGGAGAATCCAATATTTCTGCTCCGTCAAGCGCATTTGTCCCATTTGTTACGCAATCTACACCAAATCCTCCCGAAATTCTATCGGTTGTTTCTGGAAATGAATCGGTCACAGTGGTGTTCACAGATGGTATCAATTTAGGTTCGGCAATTAAAGGATATATGTATTCGGTGGATGGTGGCGAGACACGTTATTGGGCAAAACAGACTCAATCACCTCTCACCATTATTGGATTAGTGAATGGAGTGGAACAGTCTATACAATTATGTGCAGTGAATAATAGTGGTCCATCCGAATGGTCCGAACCATCGAATTTATTCACTCCATGTGATGTTCCAGGTGCTCCAATTCTCACTGGAGTACAGGGTGCAGACAGTTCTATTGTGGTTTCATTTGTGTCCGGTTCATCGAATGGATCAGCAGTCTCGTCGTATGAATATTCTCTCAACGATAGTACCACATATTCTGAATTGTCAGAGGATTCTACTATTTATGGATTAACAAATGGAACTTCATACACGGTCCGAATTCGCGCGATTAACTCTGTCGGAGCATCTCAACCATCATTTACTTCTCAAACGGTTGTGCCATATAGTGTTCCATCTGCACCTGTTATAGATACGGTTGTATCGGGTGACCGTAATATTACGGTGGGTTTTACACCTGGTAATGCAAATGGTTCTACTATAAGTCGATATGAATATTCTCTCGTGAAAAACGATGTAGATAATGGGTCATTTCATATTGCATCTTCTACTGGTTCGCCGATTGTTATTAATGGATTAGACAATGGTTCGAGTTATAGAGTATTATTGCGTGCGGTTTCTTCGTTGGGTGTACAATCCGCATCCTCTACAATTTCGGATGAAGTTGTTCCTGCGGCAGTTCCTTCTGTCCCAGTTATTACGAAAACACTTGCGGAAAATCAATCAATCATTGTGCATTGGGTTTCTAATACGAATGGTTCTGCAATTACTGGTATTTCATATAATTTGAATGGTGGACCGTTCGTGGATGCTGAAACGACAGATGCATCCTTTGTAATTACCGGTTTAATAAATGGTTCATCATATACAGTTAGTATTATTGCTGAAAATGCGAAGGGTTCATCGTCGCCATCGGCAATATCAGATGCGATTATCCCTCTATCTAACCCAGAACCACCAACTGTTACATCAGTTGTTCCGGGAGATTCTAGGGTGCAAATCGAATTAGTGCCTGGAGATGCAAATGGTTCATCGATATTAGGATACAAATACTCATTAGATGGCAGTATATACGAGTGGGTAAAGGATAATTCATCGCCGATATCTATTTATGGATTAACAAATGGGTCTAGTTACAATATTTCTCTCAAGACAGTTAGTGAATCCGTTGGCGCATCAAATGCAGTTGCATTATCCTCTCCTGTTATGCCATACAATTCGCCAGATGCTCCTATTATTCAATCTATTTCTGTTGGAAATTCTTCTGCAGTAATTACATTCGTCGATGGAAGTTCGAATGGTGTCACTGTCACTGGATACAAATATTCACTGGATGCGAGTAACTATATGGATATCTCAGCAGTTAGTGGTACAATTACTTTGACTGGATTGACAAATGGTACATCTTATACAGTGCGATTGAAATCTGTTTCTGCTATTGCTCTATCAGCGCCGTCGGTAGTGTCTGCACCGTTCATGCCATACACAAATCCTTCGTCTCCTACGATTAGCAGAATTGTGACAGGAGACCAAACTGCGTCCATCTTTATTGTGGATGGGTCTGCCAATGGTTCGGGTGCCACACAGGCATATAGATATACATTCGACAATACGACATTTTTCTGGGCATCTTCTGCCACGTCTCCTATTGTGATTTCGAGTGGATTAGTAAACAATCAGGGATATAAAATTAGTGTTGCTACTAAGACTGAATTGGGAATGTCGGCATATTCTGCACAATCGACTACATTCGTACCATATACATTGCCTGGTCAACCGACGGTAACATCAGTTGTTGCTGGAAATGGAGTCGCATCTCTCTATTTCACCGATGGTAGTTCAAATGGTCGTCCGATTACGAAATACCAATACACGATAAATGGCGTTTCTTATCCTGAAGTGACTGGAACATCGCCTTTACCTCTCACTGGATTGACAAATGGAACGTCTTACACAGTTACTCTGAAGAATGCGAATTTGGCGGGATACTCTCCTGCATCACTTGCTTCTAGCGTGTTTATGCCATTTACTATTCCGAGTGCTCCCACAATTACCAATCTAGTTCCTCTCGCTAACCAAATTACTGTTTTTGTTGCTGCTGGAAATACAAACGGGTCGGTAATTACGCGTTATTCTTATTCATTGAATGGCGGTAGTTATGTGAATACCACTGATGCAGCAACATCGTTTGTTATTACCGGATTAACAAATGGAACAAGTTATACAGTGGCAGTAAAGGCAGAGAATGCGGCAGGTGTTGGAGCGGCATCGGCGACTTCCGCTGGAGTGGTTCCATTCACGGTACCAAATGCACCTACTATTACGGGCGTTACTGTCGGAAATGGTATTGCTACAGTGGCAATCACTAATGGAAATAACAATGGTCGCACATCAACACAATACCAATATACTTATACAAGTAGTGCTGGTTCGACTACACTGACAACAAGTACATCTGCCTCTCAATTGTCGTCGATTCTTATTAGTGGATTGACAAACTGGACAAATTACACAGTGACTGTGAAGGCGATTAATGCAGCTGGCATGTCTGCTGCGTCTGCAGCGTCCACTTCTTTTATGCCATATTCTATTCCTGGAGCGCCTGTTATTGCGAGTGTTGTTCCTGGTAACGCATCTATTACAGTGAATATGGATGGATTGACGATTGGGGCAGGTGTTGTTGGATACAAATATTCATTTGATGGTACGACATATACATATAAATCGGGAGGAGGTTCGTCTTTCTCCATTACTGGTCTTACAAATGCTGTCTCCTATCAAGTATATGTGAAATCGGTTACTTCTCAAGGCGATTCACCTGCATCAATGCCATCGAGTTCTGTTGTTCCATTTTCGGTTCCGAATGCTCCTACGATTACATCTGTTGTTGCTGGAAATAAAACCGTTTCGATTTATGTGACAGACGGAAGTAACAATGGTCGTAGTGTGATTAATTACGAATATTCTACTGACGGCACCAAGTACAATATTGTCGACCCAGTTTCGCCTATTGTTCTCACAAATTTGGTAAATTGGCAGTCCTATTCCTATTATGTACGTGCGGTGAATATTGCTGGTAGTTCTCTACCTTCTGCCCAGTCATCTGCTGTCGTTCCATTTTTGATACCTTCATCTGCTTCTATAATTGATATTATTCCTGGTGATTGCCAACTCACTGTGACAATAGATGGATATACTCCAGATTCTGGAATTATCGGATATAAATATTCACTTGATGACGGCGAATTGGTATATGTATCCTCTCCCGCGGCAAGTTTTGTTATAACTGGATTGGTGAATGGTCAAAACTATGTAGTGAAAGCAAAATCGTGTACTTCTGCCGGTGATTCGCCATTATCAAGTGGATTTGCCCCTATTTATCCTCGCACTATACCAAATGCCCCAACAAATGTAGTAGTTACGCCTCTCAATGAATCGGCATTAGTTACGTTTACCGACGGATCATCTAACGGTGCTCCAATTCAATACTATATGTATTCTCTCAATGGCGAGGTTGATACACCACTCAAGATTCGTCCGGATGGAACTCTCAAGATATTTGGCATATCTAACGCAGTAAATTATACTGTTCGGTTACGAGCAGTGAATAGTTCAGGGGTTTCTCCTTATTCCGAAGTATCGAATACATTTATGCCATATGGTATTCCATTAGTGCGTCCGGTCATCACAAAAATATTACCCGGAAATGCATGTGCATATGTATATTTCAGTGCGGCGGATACAAACGGGTCTCCACTTATTAAATTTAAGTGGACCGACGGAAAGACGACATATGATGTGTCTGGTATAACAAGTCCATTAACCATCTCCGGATTAGCAAACAAAAAGGCAGTTACCATTGCAATTGCATCATGTAATGCGGTTGGTGATTCTCCTATGACTATTCCGATTTCGATTATTCCTGGTGTTCCTCTCGCTCCTGTAATTACTGAAGTGGTTTCTTCTTCTCAAAAGATATTGATTTACTTTGATGTGCCAGAAAATAACGGATTCCCAATTACATCGTATTTGTATGGGTTTGTAGGTTCGCCGGCACTAGTGAAAGCAACGCCTGCTAGTACTACATCAGTATCTCCTTTGATGCTTCTTGGTCTAAAGAACGGAACCCCCTATAATGTGCAAATAGCAGCATCAAATTTGAATGGAAATTCAATTGTTTCGAATTCACTCGGAAATAGAATTCCTTGTGCACCTCCTGCTAAGGTTGTTATTGCCAGTGTGACATCATTGATTGATGGAGCATTCGTCACATTTACTGCTCCTCTGAATAACGGTGCAGCATTGCTGAAATACAAATACGCATTGAACTCGGACACTACATATACAGATATATCCGGATTGACATTGCCTTTGCGTATTTATGGCATTGCTCCAAACACGGTGAATACAGTAAAAGTCATTGCTACTAATTCGGCAGGTGATTCGATTGAATCCCTTCCTTCCAAACCGTTTACATTTGTATACCTTCCACCTTCTCAAGTGAAAGTAACGGGATTGACTATTGCATTGAATCAATTGACAGTAGCATTTTTACCACCTACTGCAAACGGTTCAGCGATTACCGGATACAAATATGCATTAAATGACTCGACTACTTTCCTTGATGCGAGTGGCACGACACTTCCTCTTGTAATTAGAGATGGAATACTTCCAAATGTAAATTATAATGTACGTATTATTGCTGTGAACGGTGCGGGATTATCCGTACCATCTCTTCCGGTAGCAAAACCAGTATTATTTGTCTATTTACCACCACTCGCTCCTACAATTTCGAATATTATTGCTGGTAATCAAAGTGTGGTTGTGGCATTTACTGGACTACCAGCGAGAGGTGCTCCTATTACTGGATACGCATATACATTAGATGCATCTGCTACGACGATATATGATGTAAGTGGTGCGGTTTCACCATTAACTATTAATGGATTGACAAATGATACATTATATAATGTGCGTGTTGCTGCAATTACCCCTGCCGGATATTCTGCTTGGTCGGTGGCGAAACCAGTGACACCCGTTTATAAAGTACCAGATAAACCCGTGATTGGTACAGTTACTGCCGGCAATGGTCAATTGACAGTCGTATTTACACCTCCTGCCGCAAATGGTGCCACTATTTCTGGATACAAGTACACATTGAATGGCAGCGAAAAGGTGGAAATCGCATCTTTATTGGTCGGTGGTAAATCGTTCGTTATTACTGGATTAACCAATGGAACTGTATATAATGTGCAAATGTGTGCTACGAATTTGTTGGGAGATTCGGATTTGTCTATTCTAAAAGCAGGAACACCTAAGGCATAATAGGACAATAATATATGATGTATAGTGTATTTGTTGTATATAATTCGAACATTCATAATTAGTTTGAATTATATTATTTGATAGTGGTAGTAGTTTTGTTAGCGTCTGGATATTAGAATATATAATTTGCCTGAATGTTCAAATTAACGTCTTTGTTCAATTGGGTTATATTTTCTTGTTCTATCATGTTTCCTGTTACTGCCAATTTTCTAGCACACCCACGTTTATGTGCAGCAAGACCTTTTAATGTTCCTACATTGAAATTATTACACATATCGCAATTATATCCTTGTTTTTTGCATGATGAATAACGAGTCGACAAATATTTATCGAGAGCAATAAATCGCATTTCCTCTAATTGACCGAGTATGTATTTCTGTTGTTCCTTGAATTTGGATATAATGTTTTCTTTCTGCAAAATGAATTGTTGATATTCACGGTTTATTCCATCCAGTATATCTTTTGGAACCGAATATTTATTGTCGGAGAGGGAACAGAAATCGGTCAATTTACCAGAAATCGAATCAATCATATCTGCTGCTATTTGAAGTGTCTCCGATGAATAAGACATTTTATGTAAATATACTACAACAATATTATTATGGATTTCAATATGATAGTTCGGTTTTGATGTGATTCCAGTATGTTGCGAAATAAGAATACTATTCGAATTCCTCTCAATCGCCTTCTTTAAAAATTGTTTTACGTCTGCTGTTCCGACATTTTTATCTCGCAAATCATGTGTTTCAATATAAATGGTCGGTTTATCCTCTCGTGTTAATAAATATTCATTTGTATCCGGTTCATTTGAAATAGATGCAGTTGTGAATGTTTGCGATAATGTATGTTCGAATGATGCAGAATGATTTCCGGTTTCATTTGTGTTTGGCAATTGATGAATAATGTCGTTTAACTCGTAAATGAGTTTGTAATAAACAGTAAACGACGGGTCTTCGTGTTTTTTAATCGATTCGGTGACTTGGTTTACTCGAGTCTCATATAATGCAATGCTATCCGTTAATAATTGAATTATCGCCTGTATCATATGAGCGGAATTGGATTCAAAATTATGAAGATAATCTTCGATTTTGGAGGATATATCCAATTTTGAGAATATTTGCTCTGTATTTGCAGTTAGTATTTTATTAAATTGATTCAATATAATTTTCACTTTTTCGGAGATATTTGAAAACCGGATACGAGTAAATACGGATAATATGTAACTGGTATTTTCGAAAAAATGTTTGTTTGTGTTTAATAACAATTCGTGTTTGTCATTTTCCACAGAGGCAGATTTGAATTCACGGATATATTCCGATTTGGCAATTACATATTTGCTTGAAACTGTTTGAATTACCTTGTTCATAACCTCTCGTATGTTTACCAAAAATCCATTGAGTTCATTTATCTTTTGTTCATTTGGATACATAATCGTACTTTTAATTTGCTCTGTAGTCGATAAACTAGGTTTTGTATTGTTTTGTAATAGTTCAATCAACAATAAATTCACTGACTCAAAATCGATATGACTATTTGATTGGTAAAACGAAATTATCTTTGGATTTGTGATTTTTAACTCATATTGTACACTATCTACCATAAAAGATACACTCATTTATTGAAATTCGATTTCTTATATATTACTATTTCATTTTTTTAAATCATTTTTGAACGAATTGTGCCAAATACATGGTTGGCATAATTTATGATTTTTTCGTCGACACTACATAAAAAATCAGAATTATATTTTAT
>Ga0078894_10002664_pt1 | contig 13492 bp, 16 predicted proteins | sample LauGreSu1BDMLBSD_2_FD_67506 | JGI IMG/M metagenome (GOLD analysis project Ga0078894, IMG submission 67506) | Freshwater lake microbial communities from Lake Michigan, USA - Su13.BD.MLB.SD (version 4) (version 4) | ecosystem: Environmental > Aquatic > Freshwater > Lake | place: Lake Michigan...
TGGGCGAAGGCCAACCCGCGATGTATGAATAGCAACACCCGAGAGAATGAAAAATACTTCAAGTTATCAAAGATTGTCACCGACGGAGAAAAGGACGGGAATATAGATAAGGTGATACGTAAAGTAGCCAAAAAGGTGACGATTGAAAAAGACCCGACGCCGCAAATCGAATAACCGTAAATTCAAAATTGTGAAGAATAAAAATACATAAAAACAATATCGGATTTACTCTAGAACCGCAATAATGACAGACGAAACCACCACCAAAGTCGCGATACCCAAAGAAACAGTGACACGTCTTCTTCGAGATATTCGCGATGTAATGACCGACCCAGCCTTAGAGGAATGTGGTATCATTTATCGTCATAGCGAAACAGATATGCTTACCGGCTATGCGTGTATTGCTGGTCCATCCGATACACTCTATTTCGGCGGGTATTATTTCTTTCTCTTTAAGTTCCCTACGAACTATCCACATTCTCCTCCGGTTGTCTCTTATCTAACAAACACGAATAACATTCGGTTTCATCCCAATTTTTATGCGAATAAAAATGTTTGTGTTTCGATTATAAATACATGGCGAGGAGAGCAATGGTCGGGGTGCCAGAATATTCGGTCTGTTTTGATGACATTCCAAACATTATTGGACAAACAGCCGCTACTTCATGAACCGGGTATTCGCTCAGGACATAGCGACTTTAATTCATATCACATCATGGTGGAATACTACAATTATAAATTCGCGTGTTTGACGTTAATGAAAGACCTAGTGACGTATATCACGATTGAATCGACGCTTCTCGGCGAATTTCAAGACTTCATGAAACGGAAATTTATAGAAAATAAAACGCGTATCCGAGAGATTTTGGTAGAGAGGGAGCGAACGTTTCCCGAAAAGAGACCTGTGAGTATTAGTTTATATGGACGTATCAATACGTATATATCATATGACACCATTATGAAGGATTATGACGCGGTAAATGCGATGTGCGAGTGAGCGAGCGAACGAGCGAACGAGCGAGCCGGCGAGCGAACGAGCGAACGAGCGAGCCGGCGAGCGAGCGAACGAGTAATGAACAAAGTATTATAATCGTAGTATATTAGACTTAAATTGAAATTAAATGTATCTATATACATTATACCACCATTCTCTCGTTGGCGCGAATTTAAGAATTCAACGATGCATTTCTGCTCTGTATGTAACAACATGTATTATATCAGTGTCACGGCCGAAAACGAACTACAATACTACTGTAGAAATTGCGGCAATATAGACAATACGATTGCGGCCGACAATATTTGTGTCAGCAAGGTGAATGTGAAACACGCAGCCACGCCGCAATCCTTTTCGCAGGTGGTGAATAAATACACGAAGTATGATCCGACATTACCGCGTATTCATACGATTCGCTGCCCGAATGATGAATGTCCAAGCAATCAAGGATCCGACGCAGCAGCAGGGAAGGGAGGTGATGCGAAGAAGAAACCGCACAACGAGGTTATTTATGTGCGATATGATGATACTAACCTGAAATATGTGTATTTATGCGCGAGGTGCGACAAGGTCTGGAATACCGAGCAACAGTAAAACCACCGCGTCCGTGACTGCGCCCGTGACTGCGACCGTGACTGCGACTATTATTTTTATTGTTTTACAATCGTTCGGCGTAAAACAATAAATTGAAACATAATAAAGTGTAATACATATATATATACACGTTTCATCATGTCAAGTGGTATTCCTGCTCTGCCAAAAAAAACACAATTCCGCGACCCCGATGCCGATGTCGAGGAGAATGAAGAAGCCATGTCGGAACCCGGTGATGACGCTAGTTCTGTCGCTAGCGACGCCGATACCTCATCTTCAGTCGCTGATACAACCGATGATAGTGATGACGGCACCGATACCGATTCAGCAGGAGAGGATAGTAGCGCTGATGAAGCAGAAGCCGGCGATGCGGGCGGCGGAGAGAGCGACGATGAAGCAATATCAAAGAAAACCAAAAAGAAACGTGCTGCTGCTGCTGCTTCTAGCGCCAGTAAGAAAAATATGGAAGACGATATGACGTTACTCGGCGTGCCTCATGGCATACATTTTGACGATGACGAAGACGACGACGACGGCGACGAAGACGAAGACGCAGATAGAGACAGTAGCGAATACTTCCAAAAACTGAAATCGAATGTTCGTGAAAGTTACGTAGATACATATCATCCGGAAGCTTTGTCGCACAACTATGACGAAATACAAACACTTGCGCGAGTTGTTCGAAATAGCGCAGGAGTCATCGTGGATGATTTACACCGCACGATCCCAATTATGACAAAATATGAAAAAACGCGGATATTAGGTCAGCGCGCGAAGCAAATCAACGAAGGCGCACCCACATTCATCAAGATTGACTCTACTGTCATTGATGGCTACTTGATCGCGATGAAGGAATTAGAGCAAAAGAAGACGCCGTTTATTATCCGTCGGCCGTTGCCTAATGGCGGTTCCGAATATTGGCGAGTTCAAGATTTAGAAATACTGTGAAAGCGCCGCAGGTTTAGTGTTATTTTATTTCGAAAATCAATCACTATAATAATTTGCGGGTATTATACCAATATAGGGTTTGAATTGAGGCCGCTTATAGGGTTGAGTGTTGTTATAGCTTTCTAATGATGATGAAGAGGATGACCATGACATCGGAGTTCCAGGAGTCCTTGGATTTGATAAGTCATCAAATGAAAATTGACTGTAATGGCTTTTATATAGAATATCATGAGAAGAAGAAGAAGGATTATCTTCCTCCTTTTTATTGAAACAATATGAGCATCGATCCGCACAACATTGAAAGTATGTTTTCAGGATAGTAAAAAATTGACTTGACATCTTTTTACTATACGTATATTTTTATATTGAAGTTTGTTTTTAACACTTCCAACGCTTTCCGCATTCTAAACACGTGACAAATGTGGTCATCGGTTCATCCGCCGAACGAGTCTGAAGTTGATAATACGTGCATTTCTTGGATTTACACTTATTACATGTAAAGTTGTCGGTTGATGCTTCGATGTTTGGTTCATATTTCTGTTTGTCGCGAACCTTCTTGTCTTCAATCAACTTTTGCCACTTATCGGGGCAAATTTCCTGATGTGTCATGAATGCGATTTCTTGTGATTTGAGATTGCCTGAGATCACCGCACTTGAAACGTCCGGTTTCTTCAAGTTGATATACACGGAACGGAGATGGTCGATGTATAATGTCACGAAGAATGGATTGGACCATTTTTTCACGATGTTATTCTTGGAGGCATGCTGAATTGTCCAGTTGAATATTCCTTTTTCGATATTTGTAGATATTGTGTCGATGGTCTCGGTTGCCGATGCTGCTGCTGCTTCTGCTTCTGCTTCTAGTCCGCCGCCGCCGCCGGCGCCGTGAGAGGCATGTAATAACGCAAAGATTCGCTTTTTCACCTCGACGCGAAATTGATCAGGGTAAGCGATGGTATCAACGGCCGACATAGAAATCTATTGTATTGTATACATTATAATAGATTTCTTTAATCAATTTTTATACATACTCTTCTTCACTCAACTCCGATTCGCTTTCTGCCGCGATCACGGGTTCTTCGACTGACTTTTTAGACTTTACATTCCGTTTGGGTTTTGCCGCGGTCGCGGTTGCCTTCGTCTTCGCCTTCGGCTTCGCCGGCGCCTTCGACACTTTGTGATTACATTCTACTACAGGAGGGTCTATGTCAGTATCAGCATCGCCATCGGAACTCGTCGTGGGTGTTCCAGATTCCGTCTCGGTTTCTGTAATAAATTCACTTTCGGTCGATTCTGACTTGTTTTTCTTACCGCCACGACCTTTCACCCTGCCTCGCGGCGTGGCGTCTTCATCATCGACGACAAATCCGTCCTTTAAATACCCGCTGCTTGTTTTTTTATGAGAAGGAATCGAGTCCAACTCATCGCTTTCGTTTTCATCCGCAAGAGCCGTCGCCGCAAGATCCTCAAACCCTCCAAATAATTTCTCATATATTATATTCCATAATTCGGTTGTCAAATGAATGGCGGTCTCGTTGTCCATTCTGGCGACAAGGGCGATATTTCCGTAAAAAATGAGTTCATCGATTGGCGGAGGCATCTCGTATTTATTTTCATACCCCGCACGTCCTTCAGTTTTCGCCCATACATCGACATAAATGTATTTTGGAATGACATCTTCTTCTGAAACCTGAAAGGCCAAATTCCGCTTATTCTTGTATCGATACGTATGATAACAACTGAACCCATTATGGTTGCGATATCCGCATTTTTTTGATAGTAGAATGGTAAGCTCTTCTAATGTTGTCTCAGATGCTGGTTCAACCACGCATTCAGATAATGAACCGACCTTTGAAATAATGACAATCGTTGTATTTGTATTTTGGATTGATGTCGGTGTTTTACCCTTCTGTTTAGTATCATTCATTGTTGAGATGTACATATACTATCATTATGTTTCTATATTATTTACGGCAGGCGAATACGCGTGATGTAGTTGTATGCGATATAAACGTAACTCCATGTATTATTGTAATCATAGTAGTATTTGTTCGATGGCCACCAATCACGTCCGAAACCAGCGAAAGAAGCAAAGCGCGCGACAGGCGACCGTTATATCTGGACTAAGCACGATTTATCGTAATCAATCAACAACACATTCGATTCAGACGCATCAACAAACCGAACCGCGCATATTTTTACTTGACGTAACATTAGATGAAATGAATCAAATGTATCCAAAAATACACGGAATCATCGAGAAGGGACGGCTTCGACCCAAAGGAACCGAGGTATTTTTCGTTCATAAGAAGATGGAACATTATATAATAACCGAAGACACCGTATATGAAATTCACGGCGGCGCTTTCGGCACAGACGCGGTATCACTGAAAGAACGAATTCCGGTGGATGGACCGGTTACAACAGTAGAAATGATGATCGAACAAGACGAAAATACGACGACGACAGTTCCATTACTCGTAGATGAAAGTTATTATAAGTTATCGAATGCCGGCACTGGCACTGGAACTGGCACTGGAACTGGCACTGGAACTGGCACTGGCGGAGATACTCCGCATAACACATTCGGCGGTTCATATATTTCACCAAAACACATTATAGACCGTCATATGAAAATAACCGTGAAAACACATCCCAAATCAATGAACGCATTTGTATTCATTATGAATGATACAGAGACGGAGGTTCTCGATTTTTATATCACTACCGAAAATGGTATTGTAATGACTACACCCACCCCCATAAAGCCAACATATGGAATGAGAGATATACTCACAAAAACGTGCAAGGATGATATTAATTCGTTTTTAGAGCACTTCAAATTATGTTCGTAATATACACATGAATACAATATATACTATTCGTAATGTTGTGGTTAATACAAAATGTTCTCTTTTCTATTAGTTTAATTGTAGTTATACATTATTTATATATCTATTTTGAAACGACCCTTACCGCTCCAAAAGTAAAAGATTTGATTCATTGCCCAAAACAGAAATATAAGTCACTATTTGATACCATAAACAAGAATTTAGACAATAATACAACGAAAACGGCTGATGGAAGAGGAGGCGCGGAATCACGAACATATGATTCGTCATCTAATTTAGGAATAGACGAACATACAACCCGTCAAGAACATCGTGAAAACGCGCGCATAAATACGACTAGTAATGATATGAAATCCGATCTAAAAACCTTCTTACGCGGTATCGGATTGAAGGCGAAGTCGCCCGCGGAAATGTCATTTCGTCCAAGCTATGAAACGAGTTAAAGATATAACACGTATTCTATTATATCATGTACCAACAACAACAACGTAGGCCACATCAGCAGCATCAGCATCAGCAGCATTCTTGTGCGAATATGCGTGTTTTGAATTCGCAAGATTCCGACAGTTTATTGTCGAATTTTCCAACTACAAGACTTTCTTATGAAGCGTCTATTCATAAGAACGACAAGAATCCGAATTTGGATTATAAGTGTTTTCTACTTCCAAAAGGTCGTCGTTGTATCGCGTGGGCTACAGAATGGAGACGTAATAAAATATTCGCGGTGATCGAGATAGATGGTTGGCGCGACAACGAACGCGACCGCGAACGCAGTATTTCACCGGTTATTCGTAAATTTCATCAGGATAACGGTTGGCTGCCTGGAAGGGTTCGTATATTGGACGCATGCTTTGACCGGACGCTTGTTTATGGAACTGTATTTGGCGGGGTATTATTCAGAATAAATGAACACCGACCATCGGACACGTCGCAGTCGCAGTCGCAGTCGCAGTCGCAGTCGCAATTTTTCTCTATTCATACGATTTATTGGTATAAGGGTAATCCTATTCCACCAATGACCTTATCTGACCATATTCGTTTATGCGAGGACATTTTCGCCAACAACGATATCCGACAAGTTGCTTATACGAAACAAAATAGTGTGGTATTTGGCTTACCCGTATTATGTAATACCGAACAAGATGCCGGAAATATTGCGCGTGAATTGCCATATGAGATATTCGCGATTCAGTATCGTTATTTCGCACATAGTCGCGTATTTCAACAGATTCTTCAAGAGAGGCAGCCGCCATCAGCTCCGGTGCCATCCACGCGCATTCAGACTTATATTCAAGCACCGGCACCAGCACCGGCACCAGCACCGGCGCCAGCGTCATCATCGACGGCGGCACCAAAGCGCTTATTCGTCCAACCACCGGATGAAATGCTTACCAATATTCAAGCGACATTTATTATCCGACCTAATGTTCAAAATGATATATACGAATTATTTGTATTGTCGTCGGGGGGTGGAAGGGGTAGTTGTGACCCCATTTTTCACAATTTCGCACATATATCTGGTTATAAAACAAGTGTTATGATGAATCGGTTATTTCGTAATATTACAGAGAATGAACGTTTAGATTCGATGGAGGAAAGTGAAGATGAAGCCGAATTTGAAAATACTGAACCGGATAAATATGTCACGCTTACAAAGGAATACAAGATGATATGTAGGTTTAATAAGCGGTTTTGTCGTTGGGTGCCAATAGAACTCTCGCCCAAAGGTGATATAATTACCGACTATCAGGTAAAACAACACGAGATACGGTATGTCAATTACCGCCGCAATAAATGAGTATAAACATTACGTGTTATATTATATACTTCCGTTGCCTCCGTACTCCGTTGCCTCCGTAAATGAGACCACCCGTGTATTCGAACTCTTTATCATTTCATCGGTTATATAATGCTGTGAATACCACCCAGCCTATTATTCGTGAATGGAAAAAATGCGTGCCGTTTCTTAAGCCATGTTACTCCGTTAGTAATGCGTCATCGCGAGAGACTATATCTATTCTGCGCGAAAATCGAGTCCCGATGATATGTGATAATCCGCGTCAGGTATCGTTTGTGAATGATTATTCATTGGTTATTGAAGAAAATCGGTTCGGAACAAATGAATATATTGCGCGGAATATGAAAGACTTCGGTGCCGCGGGTTCGCCTCGTGCTCGTGCTCCATCGGCTCCGCTGTGGATCCATACAACTATTTCATCCGACGGCATCGAATTAACAAGAGAAATGTTCGAGTATATATGGGCTCATAAGCTTATACTGAATGGTATCGTTTTCAATACACGGAATTTTGCGGATAAGAATGCGGCAATTCCGCCATCGATGTATAGTTACAAAATCGCATTTGATTACCTCTTTAGGAATATGATTACGCCATTCAAAAAAGAATACGGAATTCATACACCATGTATTATGATAGACGGTCGAAACCATATTACCCGCCTCGAACATTTACGCGAGCTTCGTTATTCTGCGTTTGATTCTGAGATGTCATCAACACTTAAAATATGTAAGGAACATGGCATAGAGTTGCGTTTAATTGTTGATTCATTGCTGGATCGTTCAGAGGCGGCGGGGGCGGTGGCGGCGTCGTGAATTATATTTTTTGCTCGGTGTATATATATACATACACGTAGTAATCATGAATTCTGCTGTTTCTGAAGAGCCTTTGAACGGTGGAGCCAAGCGTAAAATCCGTCTTGGAAATGAACACATGAACCTTCAACCTGCTCTGCCCATTAGCGGCCAAAAGATGAGAAAAATCAAGCCGTTTGTTTTCAAGAATCAGACAAAGTATTTAGCGCGCTTACATTCATCTCCTTGCCGTTCAAAAAGCCAGAAGAAATGCGCGAGCCGCAAATTGCGCCAGAGCTGTAAGTATGCTCGCGGAACGAAGCGCTCGTTTTGCCGCAGGCGTACCAATAAGAACTACCGGTCGTAATGTTTATGAACCGTGAGTGATATATACCCGCAACTACACCTATTCATATGTTTTTATTATATCATCTAATAATAACATAACAACACAATGTCATATTTGCGTTCAAATCCCTTAGCCGAGCACAACTCTGGTATTGCTTTATCAAGCACTCAAATCCCCCAGAATGCCGGAACGGGTAATATGTATCAAGGTCAGGCCGGACGCGCGTTCGTTCAGGGCGGTGGTGGCGCGAGTCAATACTATTCATTCAATCCGGGGAATTCGGATAGTGATAGCGCACATGCGCGCGGATCGTATGCTCCAGTTAGTGTAGGTCTTAATTCCGTCGCTACTGGTGGTGGCCGCAGCCGCAGTCGCAGCCGCGGTCGTAGTTATAAAAAGAAGACCACGACATATCGTCGTAATCGCCGAACAACCAAGTGTAAGAAGTGTAAGTGCGATATAATAATCACTGGTGGTGGTGTTCGTCGTCACAGTCGTTTCTGTAAGCATAAATGCTGTAATAAATCATTAAAGAAATCAAATACACGACGCCGACGATACGGGCAGTCGGGTGGAAGCGCCGCATTTGCGAATGCCGCGTATTCTATCGGCGGAGCAGGAACTGAAGTTACTCGCGATACTACCGCATTAGCCAACCCAGCTCCTTATACTGCTTACAATAGCTGCCACCCTGTCGCATAATGATTCGATTCGCGTCGATTAGACCGACCTACAATAAAAATTAGATAAACCTAGTTATGATTTGTATATTTAACTATGTTTTTATTGCGGCTAGTTGTGCCTCTAATGCGGTTATTTTTGCGTCCATGGCAGCGAGCTTAATGTTGCGTTTAGTTTTGGCTTTGGCGATTTCAGCCTCTAATGCGGTTATTTCTGCGCACAATTCAGCGGAGCGTTTGATTTTGACAGCGTTGGAATCGGTGCGTTTGATTCTGGCAGATGCTATTTCTGCTTCTAATTCGGCTATTTCTGCGTCCAATTCATCGCGGCGTTTGGTGCTGGCTGTCACATAGGTGAAGTTGCCCACATTCCACTTGAACGCTTCACCCTCATACTCAGTGTGTGAGCACTTGTAGCCGTTATTTACGTTCATTATAGTGATAATTATCAAATTATTATTTAAGTATTTTCCGCGTCGATTCGCTTCGCTTCATTCCACCAACACCATCAAGCATTTTCCATTTGTTTTGGGAATGGTAGATTTCATCTTAGATTTCGCGCTTGTCTCCGTCGTCACCGAGAGATTTCCAGTTTCTTCGTCTATTTCAATAATATCCGCATCTGCCAACGCGGCTTCTTCTTTCTTCGTCGAGACGGCCGGCGGCTGATATTTCACCGTCCATGCGTTTTTGTAGTATCCTTCTGTGTCTGTCATCACAATACGATACCTCTGCTTGATATAGTATGTCTGGCGTTTCAGCCACTGGCTGCGGAATACATCCTGCGGGTCGATAATATCAATCACGAGAGGCGACGCATGTTTCACGCGCAGAATACGTCCAACCGACTGACACACATCCGTCTTCGGCGACGCCATAATGAGTGTTGTCAGCGTCTTGATATCCAACCCTTCCGACGCCATCGCATATGTCGCGATAATCACCTTCTTGCTCTCGCTCAGTTTTAGCGCCGCCTCTTTCATTCCGCCCACATAATACCCCACCGTCGCGATTTTCCGGTGTTCTATCGCGTCATGGAAATATTCAAGCAGCGAACGGTTATGCGCCAATATCATCACTTGTTGGTCGGGGTTCGTCGCTAGTTCATTCTGTAGCACATCTAATATAAACTCGCTCCGCCGATTATAATTACACACTTTAGAAATCATCGTGCTGAATTTGGGGTTGCCGCGGTAGTCGTATTCGGTCTCATTGAATTCCGCGTCATCCACCTTATACTGGATTCCCTTCACAATCACAGCGTGGCTTGTCGTGTCGTTCTTCTCTTTATGAACCACGTCGCCGAGGAAATGTTTGAATACTTTTGTCAGCCCGTCTTTACGCACCATCGTCCCCGATAGCCCGAGCGTATATTTTGTCACTATTTTCATCATACAACGACAGAATACTTCGGCCGACATGTGATGACACTCATCATAGACTGTGAGGCCAAACGTGTCAAACATATCTCTCGGATACTCCTTCATAGAGAGAGATTGAAGCATCCCGATGACGATATCTTTATTATCGATATCTAGGATTTGCCCCTGAATCATCCCAACACGCGCCGCAGGAAGGAACTGCTGAATTCTCTCGATCCACTGATTCAAAAGGAAGCTTTTATGAACGACGACGAGAGTTTTCACCCGAAGACGCGCGATCACATTCAGCGCCATAACAGTCTTCCCTTTGCCGGGATCGACGTCGAGTAAGCCGCCGCCGCCCATTCCGGCATTTTCGGGTTTGCTTACTTGTTGTATATATTTATCAACGATGACATTCTGGTATTCGCGCATTTCGCCTGAGAACACGAGAGAATCCGCGACAGGCACTCCCGACGGAATCCGCGTTTCTTCTGGAATGCCGTATATTTTTGTTCCATAAAACCGCGGAATATATATTTTTTTCGAACATTCGCGGTATATAGGAAATTTAGGTGGCTGAACTGGCGCTTTAGGAACATACGCACCTACCGTAAGTTCATCTCTCAGCAATTTGAGGTCGTCGGCATCCATACATTCTTTAAGTAGCGTATATCCGCGGGGTCCGTAATAGGACGACACGCCGGATGCGGGGGTGGGCGCAGGAGCAGGAGCAGGCACTGACATCGAAGACTATACAATATAACCAAACACGCCGAGAGATTTCAATTATATTTGAATTTAGTGTTAGAATAATATATAATATAATAATAATAACATTCTATTACACGGACGAGTATGGATACATTTCGTAGATTAATGCGCGAAGAAAAGCAGCATGAGATGGTGATTTTCGTGCTGTTAATATTGTATATCGTTTTTACACCCGCGGTTCCTCGCGCACTGGCAGAATATGCGGAAAGCACCATTGGTCAAGTCATTGTTGTAATTCTCGCGATTACTCTGTTTCTCAGCACTAACCCCGTTGTCGGTATTTTAGGCTTTTTGGCCGCTTATGAGTTTATTCGTAGGTCGAGCCATTCCACCGGCGTCTATGGTATTAAGACATTCTCTCCTACCGAGGAAAAGAAGCAAACCGTGATGACCGCGATGAACCCGACGCCAGTGAAGACTCTTGAAGAAGAACTGGTTGATACTCTTGTGCCGATTACCCCGAATAATGATATTGGATTGTCGGATGGCGGGTCGTTCCAGCCTGTTCTAGGAGAGCTTTATGGCGCAGTTGAACCCGAGTATGATGGGGTTATGTAGATGCGCGAATGAGTGCGTAGATGCGCGAATGAATGAATTCATTATGACATGATTCTCATAATGAAATACGAGCGAGTGAGTCCGACTACGACTATTTATTACCGTCTGCCGCCACTGCCACCGCCACTGCCGCCGCCGCCCCCTCGCTGTCCCATGACGACTCCTGCCGAATTGACTTTATTCCCGATTCGGTTGAATATAAAACGGAACATATAAAATAAGATCGCAGCAATCATCAATCCGAACATCGTGCCAATTAATGTGCGAAATATGTCGTTTTGTAAAATCGTCTCCCAATTCAATCCAAACTTATTCAAGTCTAGTTCTGCCAAACTGCCAAGCTCGCCATTATTCGCAGATTGCTGGTATAAAACGGTTCCATCTTCCCCAGTAGGATTACATTTGATGTAAATATCACCGTTGCCTTTCGCGTTATTCGCCCCGCGTTTATTGTAATAATACATATTTTTCGGCATTTTATTCTCACTAATCGGTCCTGTTTTTGTGATAGATGTATCGCGATTTATGTCATTCAAGCTAGCCAACGAGTCGCGAAATACAAGAATGGCGTCCTTTTTATGATATACGATGTAGTTATATACTCCAGTATATTGAGGTAATAAATGCCTACCGACATACGTAAAGAACCCCTCTTTCGGAATAAGGTTGCCTAAATTGAAATTATTCACGTCGGATATATACTTTCCGCCACTACTTGACTTACTTGGGAGGTTCTGTAGTATCGTATTCATAATATCCGAGCTTTGTCGTCCGGTTCCATTTCCGATATTGATAGGAATAGATACGATTAAGTTGCGGCCATCGGCGCTTGAATGGTACGCAAGTATTTCTGCATCGGCGAGTGCACCATCATATCGGTGTAGCGATGGCTGATGAATATGAATATGCTCTACTTTATAATCCACGCCATTGTATCTCGCGGGAAATAATCCGCCACTACCCGTATCATATGGAATACGTAAATACGACCCTTTGTGAAATACGTTACAAGTGCTTGTATTGTATTGAAACGAAAAATTACATGTCGATGAACACGCTCGGTCTTCTTTACGCATTACATCCGAAGTTAGATTAACGGGGGCATCCCGATTTGAAGTTGCTCTAGATGCCATCTATATCGTGCTTTTTTTAATAAATCGTTGGGTAATTCTATATATAATATTATATATAATTTATGTATATGGAACCTGATGAAATTATCACGAAATAAGATACGAAAGATACGAAAACAACAACATCAGAGTGTGCGTAAATGGAAAAAACAGCATCGGTCATCGGCGGCGGCACGGCGAACCACCTTTAGACAAAGTCGGCGTCAAAATATGACGGGAATTCTGACAAAGATTCCATCTAAACTGGACAGTGTAGTAAATCGGACACTCAAAAAATACATTCCACAGTCGGAGCTCATGGAGATAAAAGAGAAATATCGGAAGATGCGGCGTAAGAATCGAAAGCAAAAGCAGCATAAAATGACGGGTGGGGCACTTACACCTCCCGAATCTCTTCCTTCATCATACTCACAAGAAAATATGAATACAATATTACAAACTGTTGTCACTGCTGCTGTTACTGCGGCAATCCAACAACAACAAGCGAAATCTGACGCAAGTAAGTCGGCAAGTAATGACCCCCTACCTAAGACGAGTAATGACACTGCGGCCGCCGATGCTGACGCAGGCATTGGCACTTCCGCCGATGCCGTCGATGCCGCCGATGCCGTCGATGCCGCCGATGCCGTCGATGCCGCCGATGCCGTCGATGCCGCC
>Ga0078894_10002666_pt1 | contig 13487 bp, 12 predicted proteins | sample LauGreSu1BDMLBSD_2_FD_67506 | JGI IMG/M metagenome (GOLD analysis project Ga0078894, IMG submission 67506) | Freshwater lake microbial communities from Lake Michigan, USA - Su13.BD.MLB.SD (version 4) (version 4) | ecosystem: Environmental > Aquatic > Freshwater > Lake | place: Lake Michigan...
CGCCGCACCGCCACGAGCTCGTCTCGGACACGTGGGCGCTCGGCTGCACCGTGCTCAACCTCGCGAGCGGGCGGCTGCCGTGGGCGGACGCGGACGCGCACGGGCGCACGAACGAGTTTATGGCGATGTGGCGCGCGGCGCACGGCCAGGCGCCGCCGCGCGACGAGTCCGCGTGGTCGCCGGAGCTCAGCGCCTTTGTCGCGCGCTGCTTCGAGCCGGACCCCGCACGGCGCGCGCTTGCGCGTGAGCTGTGGCATGAACCGCTCCTACAAAACTGCGCGCTTGCGCAAAGAGCGTGACCGTCATTCGTGTATATTAATAAACAGAAACATGTATCCTGGGGTCTGTGTCGAGGTGCTCGTGGCCACAGTGGTCGCGTGGGTCGGCGTCTGGGGCATTGCCGACGAGACCGTGCAGCTCGTCGAGAGCCGGCGCATGCGCTGCTGCATCTACGCGGCCCTCCTCGGCGGGGCGCTCCTCGTCGCGGGCCTGCAGCGCAGCCTCACGGTGTGCGCGCTGCTGTAGCTCAACAGGTTGAAGAGAGGGCATTCGTAATGATTTCCTTCAAGAGCAAGTACCGGCGGTGATAGTCGTGTGGCAAGTGTGTCGTGGGTCGATTGTTGATGTGCATAAGGTGCGGGGTGACTTGATATAAACGTATTTTGTTATCAATGCAGCCCATGTAATGTTTGAAAACGTCTACGTGTATGCTGGCGGGAAAGGCATTCTTCAGCAGTGTCATCGCTGCTCGCCTGTCTATCAGATACGCTGCAGAGCTCGAAGAACGAATGCTTGGTTGGCACGTGCATGTGCGTACTTGGTAGTGGTCGGACAGTTCGTAAACCCGTTTCCATTGCAAACTCTGAATGTTGCTGGAGTCCATCAGCTTGACTATATAGTTAGTCACATTGTCCCGGCGCAGGACCGACAATATCTGTGTAATGACCTCGTCGGCGTTCGAGGGCACTATGGTGTCCTCTTCAAGTACCAACGCAACGTCCCAGCGCTTCGCAATATGCCTCCAGATACGTGCGTGATTCATGTAAATGTTCACGCTGCCGTTGTTGGTAAGTTCGCTGGCGGTCTCGAGGAGCGCTGGGTTGAGGATCTTCTTGCGTGCTTCAGGCGCGACAAAATCAAGCTCGGCTTCAGTAAACGATGGTGCAACAAATGGCTTGCACTTTTTTGCGCTCGGGTCTATGTTCGACTCGTTCAGTGTGAGCACCAGACACGGTATGCTGAATTCTGGGCTGCGACGGTGATCCTTGCGGACACTCAGGTGAAAGCGACCGATCGCGCGACTCACGAAATTTGTGGCGAGTAGCACGCACGTAAGCAGTCCGACAAGCATAGCGCGCTTGTTTCTCATGCTCCTGGCATGTTTATTACAAAGTTCACAGCAAATTATTTTGTGAGTTTGAGTTTCTCAACCGATGCGCAACCATAAGCTGCTGGTATATAAGATCAGACTTGGGAGAAGAGGGATGACCACGAGGCTAGTACCCTGGAATGGGCCCGATTGCATGTGTTATTGGTATTGCACCAGCGAGCCGACGCGGGTGCAGGTCGATGCACTTCTCGGCAAAATGTGGAAACACCTGGACCTACCTGAAAGCTTCGATGTTTGGCAGCAGGGTGTGCTTGCGGCCATCGGCGCACAGGACGGTCCATACATCTCGCTGTTTGCAGTGCGTGAGCGAGTCGACATGCAGCAGGACAAAGTACCGTCTGAGGTGCTCGGGTTTGTGGTGACAGACATCTCTGAGTACAAAGGCGCCTACGTCAAATACCTCTGCTCGGCAGTCGAGACACAAGGAGTAGGCACACTTTTACTTGACGGGGTGCTCCAAGTCGTGCGACAGACGAGCCAACACAAGCGCGCGTTCCTCAACTACAAGCCCACGCAGGAGCTTCGAGAATTCTACCGCAAACGTGGTTTTCTGCCTGCTCGTGTACGTTCGAAACGACAGGAGGAATACGACGAAAACGCTGAGGTGCTTCTGACCCTGACTGAGTTGAAACGACTCAGGCTCTACTGTTGTGCCATTCATAGTGAACTGGGCGTGAAGATGTTGCATTCGTAATATCAGTGTTCTGAGTCACACATCAATAAACTCCGCACATACAAACGACGGCGTGTGTGTCCGCGTTCCTGGCGGAGGCTGGTGAGGAGTGGATTCATATTTTGACTTTGTCAAAATGTCAAAAAAAAGTCAAAGTCAAAATGGCGAAGCGGGCCACCCTGCGCGACCGGCGGGACTATAAGCGGCGGCGGATGCATGGCGGCGCCGGCGCAAGCAGCGCCGGCGCACGCGGCGCTGGCGCAGGTGCGCGTGGACGCGGCGCGCATCGTCGGACGCGTGCAGGGGGCGCTGAGTTTCACGGTGGCGACGGCGCTGCAGACGGCGCTGAACACTGTGCTCGAACCAGGCCAACAGCTGGCAGTGCTGGTCCTGCTGTGCGTGGCGGTGCAGGAGGCTGCAAAGCTCGTACCGCTCGACACGGTGCGCAGCGTGCTGGTGGTGCAGGTGGGTCAGACGCTGCAGGGCCTTCTTGTCTTCAAGGAGTGGTCGACCGGCAGCACGCTGCAGCTGGCACAGGGCTTCCTCCTGAATACGCTGGGGCTGTGCGTGCCGAGCGTGCTGGAGCTGGTGAGCCCTCGCTTCGTGGCCTCGACTTACGTGCAGAACGCGCTGTCTGTGTGGCTCTTCCAGTACGCAAGCTCGACGCGCGATGTGCTGATGCGCGTGGACTTCGCGGTCTCGCCGTCGCTGGTGAGCCTGCTGGCCTTTTCGCTCACTGTCGGCGCGCAGCGTCTGATCGGGAACTCCGGCGCACCAGGTCTCGCTGCTCTGTATAAGTATGTCGCGCGCGCCTGGCACATGCTGCTGGTGGACTGGCTGTTGCGCACGCTGGCGCAGTCGACGTCGGGCGCGCCGACGGGGCTGCAGATCGCGTCGCTGGCGATGGTGGTCGTGGTCGTGGACGCTCTCGCGCTTGGGAGCCTCAGTATGCTGCGCGACGTGCGAGGCTACACGGTGTTCCGCATCGCCGGCGAGCTGCAGGGCCTCGGGGTTCTGAGTAGCGACCGCACGAGCGCCATCGGCGCGGCGCTGGTGGCCTTCAGTGCGCACACCAGCCTCGGCGCGATGCAGCTGACCTCGCGGTTGACAAGCCTGGCCGCGGAGGTTTTCTTCGTGGCGAGCGCAAACGTGCTGGTGCAGAGCGCGGTGAGCGGCGAGGACGCGGGCGCACAGCAGATCATGCGCGCGGGCCTCGTGTGCGTGTTGACGTACGCGCTGCAGACCGTGCTTACCGACGGGACGGCGTAACGGGGGGCGGGCGCGACAGCTAAAAATGATGAAGGGGCGCTCGTGGATATTTAAGAATGCACGAGCATGTCGTCTGCCGGCGCTTCGTCTTCAGGCAAAAGCGAGTACAAGAGTGATTTTTCGGAGCCCCAGCGCGAGCAGTTTATTACGGCGCGCAACGAGAGCGGGCAATTCCAGCCGTTCGGCAAGCACGATAAGGAGCTGGAGCCCCCTGGCGGGCACGGAGGTCCAGGCCCGGCCAAGAGCGTCAACGCGGACATGACGAACATGCTGCGGCACATCGAGCAGCTCGAGGGCAAGCTGAGCGCGAAGGAGAAGGCGCTGCTGGAAGCGCAGCAGCGCGTGGAGAAGTTTAGCGCGCGCACGCGCGAGGGCATGCAGAGCGCGCTCGACTCGCTCATGAAGAAGTGGATGGACGCGTGCGAGACCAAGGACGAGAAGTGCAAGGAGCAGTTTAAGAACGGCATGGAGAAGCTCGTCGCAAACTCGGCCGAGGAAAACGGCGTGTGGCAGATGATGGTCGCCGCCTCCGCGCTACACCAGCGCCAGGAGCACGACCTCGACAAGCTGCGCGGCGAGAACACGGAGCTGCGCCAGAAGATCGACGGCCACTACGCGACGCCCGGCGCGCGCACGCGCGAAGACGTGCTCGGCAAGCGCAAGGCGGAGGCCGAGCCCGACGCGCCCGACGAGGACGCCGGTGCGAGCTTGTGGACCGACTTTGCAAAGGATTGCGGCGCGTTTTAGATTATCGTAGGGTGTATTTTAATAAACATACGTCCAATTACAGTTTGGCTTATTTAGCTGCTATCTTCCTGTGCAGCGACTTCACATGCGCACAAGTCTCTGCCAATTCCTGCTGTGTTTTTTGTAATTTCTCTCGTAGTCTTTGATTGTTTGTTTTCAATTGCCTGACTTTTGCTTGTAATTTCTCTAGCACAATGTGTTCGTCACCTATGTATTTTGATACATAAGCTCCACCATGGACTTTGGATGGCACCCCAGTAATCATATACTGATTTGAAAGCATAAGTTATATTCTTTTATATATCCAAAACTCGGTGTGTACGCACTTAATAAACATAACTGACCATCAAAACGGGCGCACGCGCTGCAGCATGCGGTCCAGCGCGCGCTCGGCGGCGATGAACACGGCAGACTTCCAGGACGCGTCCCAGAGCAGGCCGACGGCGAGCGCGACGTTCGGCACGACGAGCGCGAGCAGCGCCGCGTTGTCGCGCACGATCTGCAGCCCGAAGTTGACCTCGAGCAGCAGGTGCACGACGTAGCACGCGGGCCACGTGAGCAGCACCGCGCTCATGGTCGCCGGCAGGGCGCGCGCGCTCGGCGGGACGAGGCACGCGGCGACGCGCTGCATTTCGTCTTCGGAGGCCGTGATCACGCGCGCGAGGAGCACCGCGCCGAGGCCGCACCCGCGCATGAGAAAGCCGTGGTGCATCTCGATGCACGGCGAGAAGTGGTAAACGCGGATGCAGACGCCCGCGTGCGGCGGGACCGGCGCGCCGAGCTGAGCCCACCAGAGCGCGACGAACGCCGCGAGCACGTAGATCCACGCGTGGCCGACGACGCCTGCGACGCGCCAGAAGGCGCCCGGGCTCGAGAACGGCTCCGCGTGCACGAGCGACTCCGCGTTCATGCTGGAGTACGCGCAGACGCCGAGGTTGAACTCGAGCACGCGGTAGCCGACGTTGGTCGCGTTGATGTAAAAGATGTTGCTGTTGTCGTGCATGAGCGCGAAGAGCGAGATGAGCAGAATCGGCAGGCACGCTTGCACCCACGGCAGCACGGCGCCGGCGTCCGGGTGACACTGCCGCAGGCGCTCGTTGTTGCGCAGCGTCAGCGGCGTGAGCAGCGTGGCCCAGACGAGACAGAGCACGGGCCACGCCGTCGGGTTCAGCGAGTGCCAGTGCGCGCGGTCCTGGTGCACGTCCAGCGCGCGCAGGCTCAGCGCCGTCTCGACGGCCGTGAGCGCGACGTCTGACGCATGGAAGTTGTGGCGCACGAGCAGGAAGAGGCTGCCGGCGACGATGCAGATCGCGCCCGCGGCCCACACGTCGATGAGCACGTACAGCGCCAAGACCTTGCAGAGCTCGCCGTGGTCGCGGGCGGGCACGTTCGAGAAGAGGTACGCGCTGAAGAAGCCCGCGATGACAAACATCGCAGAGGTCGTGTCGACGGTGAGCACGTGCGCGGTCATCAGGAAGGCGTCCGCGGCCGACGAGTGTGCATCTTGATTCACATCTGTCGCGTTCTGCACGGCATGTGCCGGATACAGCGAAGAGAAGAACATGGTGCCGGACGCGATGTTGTACAGGTACGCGCAGACGCACACCACGAGCGTAAACATCCGGAAGCGCAGGGCGTCCTTTTGCAGCTGGAACGCGAGCTCGAAGGCGTCCGCGGCCGCGGAGCTGCTGATGCTCGGCCCGACGCTGGCGGCGCGCAAAGCGTCCGCGCCCGGCAGAGGCCCCGACGCTGCTGGCGCGCCCGAGGGCGCTGCGGCCGGCGCCACAACCCCCGACTGCCCGTCCGCCCCCGCTAACATGGCGCGGGGACTGTAAATATCAAAAAGCGAGGACGCCCGGAATGGTGTTTACACGGGTTTACAGACTGAATCACAGCGACTGCGTCATCAACATGATGTCCACCATGTCGTACGGCCGCCCGCCGCTGATGCACTTGGCGAAGACGCGGATCTTGTCGCCCCAGTGGTCCTGCTTGAAATACTCTCGGGCCTGAGGTGCCGCCGCTGCACCGAGTGCGCCTGGCGGGGCTTGCACAGTTGCGTTGACCGTGTGCATTTGGTAAGACTTGATGCGTACGACAGAGCCCGGGGCCTTGTACGACCCCTTGCCGAGCGTCGGCTTGGAGCCGTAAAGCCGCTCGTCCATGTACGCCTCGCGCTTCTTGTTCCGATCGATAGTGCCACCACCAGGATGCGGAGGCAGGCGGCATCCGTGCGTGTTTCTGTTCGTGTGATCAAACTTGTCCTCCTCGAAGTCGAAGTACCACTGCACCAGGTCGCCGGTGTGCATCGTGAAGTGCCCGTTCTGCACCGTGACCATGCCGCCGACGAGCACCGAGGCCACAGTGTCGCCGGACAGGTAGCTGGCCCACGCCTGGCCGAGCGCGATGCCCTGACAGCGGAAGTCCGGCAGCGAGGCGATCTGCTGCTTGATGGGGTTCCACACATCGTCGAGTGGATTCTGTGGCGTTCCTTGCGCAGCAGTTGGATCAAAGCCTGCAGCCTTTTTCAAGGCCTCGACATCCCCCAAATTTGCCGACGCTGACGTTTTCAAATTGTGCAGCGTGTGGAAGTCTGACGCGCTGCTCTTGCCGTAGAGAGTTTTCAAGAATGTTTTCACTTCAGGCTTCATGTCCCCGACTGTCGTGATGACCATCGGGTACGCCTTGACGGCGATGTCCAGATTGTTCTTGGACGTGTTGAGCACTACCTCGTCCTTGTGCATGCACCACTTCATCTTCTCGCTGTGCAGTAAGTTGATCGCGTCGTTCTCGGGGTTCGCCAGCCAGCAGGACAGCAGCCGCGTGTCGACCTTGCACGCCATGATGTGCTTGGCGGCGGAGTCGACGCGCGTGCCGGTGGCGGTGCCAAGACCTGGCATGTCGTTCCATGACATAATGGCTCTGTATTGTTAAATAGGCCCCTGTACCGTCTCGTGAGTTTCCGCGCGTCGAATGGTCCTGCACGCGGAAGTCAGGATGAGCGCCTCTGCATAGTGCTCAGAACTGCGCTGCAGATTTTTCATGACGAGTGGCAGAAAATGCGCACGGCTCATGTTGATGTACTGCGACTTTGCTGTGACGTGCAGGTGAAGCTGAAAGACACTTGGCATGTAATGGAAGAACATCTTGAAGCCTTTTGCTTGCCTGGAGTCGAGCCACGCCCGCACCTCCGCGTTTATCTCGGCCAGCAGTCGCAGGTGACTCTGGCGCAGGTCGCGGATAGTCTTGAGGCTGGTGTCCTTGAAAATGACAAGGTAGCGCGGGTCTGAGCCCTGGTGCTGGTCCGCGCACAGGCACCACTCCGCCTTCTGGATGAAGACTTGCTCGCGCTTGGGACAGAAGGTGCCGTCTATTATGTCGTAGATCCACTTGGAGCTCGTCGAGCGGCACTCGCTGGAAACAAAGCTCTGGAAGGCAGGCCCGTAGTACAAGTCGGGACTGCAAATCACCTCCGCCATGCCGGCCGGCTGGCTTATACAGAAGACCAGGCTTGCAGCTTTTGGACTAGACAGCAACGGAGCGGAACAGCACCGAAATATGTTTCGAAATTTGGTTGGCGCTGTGTCGATATATCTGACGCCGTGGACATGTTGTCGCGCTTTCTGGTACTACTGGCACTGTACGTCGTCGTCATGTTCGTCGGAAATGCGCACTTTCGCACCGACGACGTGCGGCTGACGGGCCTGCACGTCCGCACCCTCGTGGCGGCGCTGCAAATGATCATCGTGAGCGCGCTGGTTTCTGTGCACACGCTCTTCATGTTCTTCATCCGTGTCGTCAAGCAGGAGCGCACGTCCTTTGTGCTTGTGTCGAGCGCGCAGGTCGAACGATGTACCCCCGCCGATCGGGACGCTGGCGACGGCGGGCACGACGTCGAGTTGGCAGACCCGCCGGACCTAGGCAAGGAGGCTGCAGCCAGAGCAGAGTCAAGCTGCCAGGGCCTTGGTGCTGGCGCCGAGGATTTCAACTCCATGCGCCTCGACGCGCGCAGCGAGGGCCTCTCAGTTATATCAGACCCGCTCCCGCTGCATATTGTCTTTGAGCGCAGCGTGAATCTCGACTTGTACTTCCTGTACGTCACCTTTGTAGGGCTCATGCTGTGGAGCACATTTGTCTCGTTTAACTTTGCGACGCAGGACTCCAACTTTGTCATCGTCTTCGGACTCGTCACGGGCTGGATCACCAACTGGATGAGCCGCGAGTGCCACTGCCACGAACCGCGCGAAGAGGTGCCGCGCGGCGAGAAGCTGCGGCACATCTGCTACTCAAGCATGGCGCTGATAATCATGGGGCTTGGCTTTGCTAATTGGCGCGTGCCCGTGGGCGACGCGAACGCGCTGCGCGTGTACATGCCCGCGTACGTCAGCGGCTTCTTCTGGACGGCGCTTGCGCCGGAGATAGCGTTTACCGGAGTGCAGAACCTGCACGTGACAAAAGGCATCCTGTACGACGCGCGGCGCTCGCTGCCTACCTTCATGCTCATGACGACTGTCAGTGCGCTCAGCTGCGCGCCCGACACCGTCGAGCGCGTGTTCGAGTACATCGCAAACCTCTCGCGCATGGCCACGCTGCACCTGCTACTTATCGAGCCCGTGCTCATATTCCTCAGCATCTACGTGATGATCATCGCGCTCGAGAGGCAACGTGCCACGGACCTTGCGGTCTCTCTCGTGCTCGTTCAGGGCGTGTACATCGCCTACCGCCGCGAGACGTACGACGCCACCGTGATCACGACCATCGCCGCCAGCGTGCTGCTCTTCGGCGCGCACGCGGCGCACCTGCTGCGGGCGTGAGCGATTGCATAAATAGCGGGCGCCATTTCTGGGCCCTGCTGCGATGAGACTTGAAATGTAAAATTTATTATATAAGTGACTGATCATGAGCAATCATGTCCAAGAAGAAAAAGCAAGAAGAAGAAGAAGGACCTGAAGGACCTAGGTGTCCGCTGTGCCGGGAAAAACTCTTGTTTGGTTCACTTGAACGTACTGTAAAGATAACCCAGGTTATGATGACAGGGTTCTTAAACACGTTTGGAGGTTGTGACAAAAGGTTCATCGACCCCGATACAGGCCTTTTTGTAGCTCCACAGCTGGAGAAAGGAATGTCGTATGCAAACCATCCGGATTTCCAAAAAAGCGTAGTATTGGCGTGCAAATTTCAAGGCCCGCACTATTGCCAAAGTCATGCTTGTTCCTGGCCCTTCTGTGACAAATCACTCACTCTGAAAGGGTGCCAATGCGATAAACTTAAGCCGCATCAGAAGCAGTTGTGCAGGAATGCAATATGGGGTAAAGGCGAGCAGCAAGCTTCTGGTGCAGACGAGTGCCGGAAGACGAAAGTTAAGAAGCAGATGCCAGCGGCGCCAGCGCCAGCGCCGCCAGCGCCGCAAGCGTCGCCAGCGCCAGCGCCAGCGCCGCCAGCGCCGCCAGCGCCGCAAGCGTCGCCAGCGCCAGCGCCAGCGCCGCCAGCGCCAGCGCCAGCGCCGCAACCGTCGCCAGCGAGAGAAGTTATTTGTATCAGTGACAGTGACTGATCGATGCCGTGAGACTGATCATGCGTTTTAATAAACATAGTATACCAACACCTCACGGTGCGATCGACCACGCGAGACTCACGACCGTGCGGTCGACGAGGCCGATGGGCGCGGTATTGGGCCAGGAGTAGACAGGCCAGACCCAGAACACGGCGGCGTACTGCTTGCGGGCCTGCGCGGCGGGTGTGGCGAAGGGTCGCGAGAGGGTGGCGGCGCGGAACGCCTGCAGCGCGGCCGGGTCGGACGGCCCGAAGACGTTGTCCGCGAGCCAGGCGATGTCGGCCTGCTCGTCCTCTGCTCGTCCCGAGACTTGGCGCACGTAGTACACTGTGCCGTCGGGGCGCGTCTGCGCGCCCTGCAGGCCCCAGTCCTTGGTGGTGACGCAGAGGCCGGTCTCGGGCGCGCCGGCGAGCGGGCACCGCTCGGCGAGGCTGGTGTCGAGCTCCAAGGTGCTGCGGCCGTTGCCGGAGCCGAGGACCTTGTTGGCGACGCTGGACGGGAAGACGTGGTTGATCTTGCCGTGGGACATGTAGAGCTCGTCGAGGCGCAGGCGCTCGTCGGTGTAGGTCTGGAAGTAGGCGAGGGCCTCGGGCGTGTCGTCGGGGCGCAGCACGAGCGTGACGAGCGCCTCGGCGGACGAGAGCGAGGAGTCGTTGAAGACGGTGAAGGTGCCCTGGATGTGCTCGGCGGCGAGCAGGTGCCCGCGGTAGAGCTCGGCGCGCACGTGGCGCGTGGCGTCGAAGGCGACGGCCTCGGCCGGCTTGCAGGCGAGGCGCGGCGCGTGGCTGGTGAAGAAGTTGAGGGTCGAGAGCGCGGGCTGCCCGTTACGCGTGGTGAGGTTGCTGAAGACAAGTGTGTTGAACTGGAACTCGCCGCCCACGTGCCACTCTGGGATGGGGAAGACGACGGTGGCCCAGGTCTGCAGCTCGGCGCCGCTGCCCTCGACGTAGCGCGCGGGCTGGCAAAGGCGCTGGCGCGCGATGCAGCGCGCGTCGGGCAGGGCGTCGACGAGCGCCTGCGCGGCGGCGCAGTCGGCGGGCGAGACGGGCACCATGCTGCCGCCGGCCGCGAGCGAGCCGTTGTTAATGGAGAGCTTGACGTCCGTGAGCGCGTGGCCGAGGTCGAGTAGCAACTCGATGCTGACGACGCGGATGCGGGGGTCCGACTGCGCGGCGGCGGTCCAGAAAGCGACGTGCGTGGCGATGCTGTACGAGGTCTGCTTCATGAGCGCGAGCTGCTCGTAGGTGTTCTCGAGCACGGTGAACATGTCGAAGATTAGCAAGTTGTTGGGCGGGCTGGCTGCCGTGTTGGCGTCGGGCTGCGGCAGGAACATCATGCCGATGCCGAAGTCGAGCGCCGGCTGCGTGCCGAGCTCCAGGTATGCCGGCGAGTCGGCGCGGGTAGAGTTGCGCAGACGCGCGAGGGCGTTGCGTATTGCGCTGTGTGGAATGGTTATACGCAGCGTCTGTACGGCAGAGAAAGGATGCGTCTCCACCGTACTGTTGATACTTCCCGTGCCCGCGTCGCAGTCAAGACACGCCCATGTGCTGGACTCGAGGCGGTCGCGCGCGCCCTCGTCGGCACCGCCGTGCGCAGGCTCAAGTACGACGTAGTCCTGGCGCAGCGCGCGCAGGCACTCGGCGTACGCGGTGCCCACGGCTAGGCAGGGGTTGGCCGTGTCGCTCGCGCCGACGGAGTGGCCCACGCGCGTGAGGTAGAGCACGCGGTAGTAGCGGTTGATCTGCCCGGACACGGAGCTGTCGACCGCTGTCGTCTCGTAGGCAAAGCCCCATGTCTCGGTCTCGTTGTCGAAGGTCACGCCGTCTAGCAGTGTCAGTGTGGGCACGCTCTGCACGTGCGTGGCCATGTACTGCTCGTTGACGTCGACGAGCGTCGACGCCGTGGCCTCAAAGGTGAGCAGCTGGCGCTGGCCCAACTGCGGGAGCGTGTGCATGCGCTCCGGACTCTGCGTCTGCTGTGTGAGCAGCATCAGCGCGCCGCGCGCGGGCGGCAGCAGCGTGAGCGCCAGGAGTGCCAACGCCAGAAAAGAAGAAAAGGACGCGGCGGGACGCTGCATGCATGGACAGTGTTATATAGGCCAACCTTTATTCGGCTCTGAAATTTAAAGTTTGCTCTTGCTCGCGTGCCCAAGCTGCTCGCGTGCCCAAGCTTGCGAAAGCGAGCACGCTCAAGCGCGCAGCAACTGCGGCAGCTGCGCGTCGCATGCGTCCAGGATCATCTTGAGCACGAGCGAGTCCAGCTGCGCCGTGTCAAACCCAGTGCTGTACCCGCCGGCCACGTCCTTGACGCGAAGGCGCGCGTGCGTGCCCATAAGGAACGCCAGCTTGCGCGCGAGTGCAATGCACACCACGCCACACGGCAGGTTGCACAGCAGCTCAGCAGGCACCTCGAGCGGCAGTGCCAGGGGCTCGTGCTCGCAGATGGCGATGACGCCCTGCTTCGTGCTGCGAAAGCCCGTCGGTAAGCAGTTGTCCCGCGCTTTGGGAAAGAATTGGTTGCGCCACGAGCAGTGTCCCCGCACGAAGAGGCGGCCGCAGGTCGTGACAAAGACCGCGTGACGGGGGCCGCAGCCCACGTACGCGACCGGCCGGTGGTCGAAAGACTGCGGGTCAATCACAGTGGGCATGTCTGTCGCCGAGGGGCTGACACTCGGCGGCCAGCGCAGGGGATGCAACTCGCCGCCCAGCGTCCAGACCGTGCCGGACACCATGATCAAACTGTTGCCCGACGTTGTCGCCAGCATCGACGGAAACTCGTTGGAGGTCTGCAGCGGACAGTCGTAGACGACCTCTGTCGGCTTCGTCACAACCTGGCCGGAGCCCGGGTAGCCCCAACAGAACACGCGTAAGCGCCTGTCGCACACACAGCCGATGAGCACGTGCTCGCCGCCGGCGACGAGATGCTTGATCGGCGCGCCCTGCCACGGCAGCTCAGCCACGCTGTCCGCAGGAATCTTGAAGCCTACAGGTGAGTTCAAGTCGCCGTACTCCGAGTCCTGCACCCGGGGGTAGCCGGTGCCTATCATGCCGACAGCGTCGCCGACAGACACAACCGAAAAATCCGAGCCTCCAGCGATGCGCACAGGCACGCCTGGCATCACGACGTTCTCGTGCTTGTGGCCCGTGAGATTCGAGATGTCGAGCGCAATGAAGTTACAACTGGTCCCAAAGACCTCGGCGCTGAGCTGGTGGTCGGCGTTGCTGCCACAGCCCCAGACCTCCTGCGAGCCTCCCGTCCGGGCAGCGGTGTACTGCACGACGACCAAAGTGTGGTTGCGGCCGCAGGCGACACTCGTCGACACCCGTGTCTCAAAGAAACGCACTTTTCCGAGCGCACTAAAGCCGGTGTCGGAGTACATGCCGCGCCCCAGCTGTCCAAATGCGTTGTAGCCCGCCGTCCAAAGCTTGCCGTCGCTGGTCAGCACCGCCCAGTGCTGCTCACCAAACGCCACCTGTAACGCATCCTCACGGAAGGCGGCGATCGGGCATGGGATTGTCAGCGGAGTGCGCAGAAACTCCTGCCTCTGCACGTCACACGGCAGCAGCACGGAGTAGCCTTTTCGCAGCTGTCCAAAGCACATCAGCTTTGATTTCTGCGCCTCTTCGGTGGATTTTGGGTCGGGGCCGACGCGCACGATGGTAAAGTCAAGCCCACACCATGCCATGATGCTATCTGTGCCCGCTATTTTGGCCAAGGCTTTTATAGACTCAAAATTTGAGTTTCAGTACTCAAGTGATTTCGTGAATATTTTGAGTTTCAGTACTCAAGTGATTTCGTGAATATTTTGAGTTTCAGTACTCAAGTGATTTCGTGAATATTTTGAGTTTCAGTAC
>Ga0078894_10002667_pt1 | contig 13484 bp, 8 predicted proteins | sample LauGreSu1BDMLBSD_2_FD_67506 | JGI IMG/M metagenome (GOLD analysis project Ga0078894, IMG submission 67506) | Freshwater lake microbial communities from Lake Michigan, USA - Su13.BD.MLB.SD (version 4) (version 4) | ecosystem: Environmental > Aquatic > Freshwater > Lake | place: Lake Michigan, USA...
GGGAATCATATACTTGCTGCTGTAATAATTCTCCATTTAGACTATATAATGCAACGTGTTCAATAAGCGCATCCTTGGCGTTGATGGTAAATATACCGTCGCTTGGATTGGGGTAAATTGAAATAATCGCTTCGCTGTTTTCATTAACACCCTGTACTTCTATCGGTTCACACGTGGATGTGTCTGAACCACAACTGTTGGTCACAATGGCCGCATAAGTTCCGCTCACGGTAGGAGTGTACGATGCACTATTTTCGCCAGGGATTAGGGTGTTTGTTGCGCAATCCAACCAAGAATAAGTAGAAGCGTTTTGCGCGGTCACGGTAAACGTACCTTGGTTTAATCCGACTTGAACATTACTTGGGGCGCTGTTAATCGTTAAGCTTAAGGTCACCGTAGAGTCACATCCCTGTTGAGAAGATTCAAGATGCGTGTATGTACCACTTTGGAAATAGGTTTGACCATTCCAAGTATATGAATCACAGGCCGTTTGTTGTATGGTTGGACCGTTTACGTTATTAAAAATAGTTAAGTTTAAGTACAACACAGAATCACATCCTGCTCCCGAAGGAACAGTATGCGTAAAGGTTCCAGATTGCGTATACGTTTGACCATACCATGTGTAGCTTTCGCATGCATTGACAGCACTTGTGGCATTGGGCGCGGCATTAATAGTTAACGCGCCGTTTGTATTTGAGCTGCCATTCCAAGCCCCCCCATTAAATCCTCCATAATAAAATGGACATCCCTGACCAAGGGAATATCGGAAGGTGTAATAATAAGTTCCAGCGGAAAGAAGGTTTCCAATTCCGGCAGTAAACTCATCATTGTTTCCGGCCTGTGTATTAAATGTCGCATTACTCCAAGCATTCGCTGGCCACGTACTTGGGTCAGTATTTGTTGAATTTACGCCCACTTGCGCAATAATTCCTGCGGCTTGTCCCGGACCGTTCGTGATTCCAGCTACATAAATTTGACCATATACATTATGGGTTTGACCTAAACACACGGTGCCTGTTGCAGGCCATTGAAGGTTTGCCCAATCTATCGAGGTTGCCGTTAACGTTACGTTATCAGTAGATGTACATCCATTTGCATCCGTAACCGTTACCGTGTAAGTTCCTGTGGCATTCAATGGAAAAGGAACGCCTTGTTGTACTCCGTTATTCCAACTGTATGTATAGGGCGCACTTCCACCATTGGCTGTGCCGGTTAAGGTAGCATTCCCACCTGCACACAGCGTTTGATCCTGCCCTGCATTCGCGGTTGGGTTTGCGTTTATGGTAATCGCTTGTGTTGCAATACATCCGTTGATATTGGTGTAGGTGATGATCGTATTTCCTGCGTTTACACCGGTTACTAGTCCAGTATTGGATACCGTACCATTCGCTGGTGTTCCTGAAACCCAGGCATTATTTGCCGCTGCCGTTCCGCTGCCCGTAAGTTGTATACTTGCATTAGGGCATAGGGTATTTACTCCAGAAATCGTTGGGTTTGGATTCACATTTACTGTTTGTTGTGCTGTTGTTGCACATTGCCCCGCCGACGGTGTAAAGATGTAGGTGGTGGTTTGTGTATTGTTCACTGCAGGCGTCCAAGTCCCTTGAATGTTATTGGTAGAAGTACCAGGCAAGCTAATGACGCCTCCTGAACATACTGCAGCAATCGGATTAAAGATAGGCGCCGTTGGGTTGGTCACATTTACCGTGGCGGTTGCCAAACATCCGGTGGAAGCAGTGTACGTTATGGTCGTCGTTCCAAAGCTTACCGCAGATACTAATCCAGTATTTGAAACCGTAGCGATTCCGGTATTACTTGAAGACCACGCATTGTTCCCTGCAGGCGCTCCAGAACCAGTAAGTTGTGAGGTAGTATTGGGACAAATCACAGTATTTCCGGATATTGTTGGGCTAGCATTTACCGTAACGATTTGTGTTGCAGTACATCCATTAGCGTTGGTGTAGGTGATGGTGGTATTGCCCCCGTTTACACCGGTTACTAGTCCAGTATTGGATACCGTACCATTCGCTGGTGTTCCTGAAACCCAGGCATTATTTGCCGCTGCCGTTCCGCTGCCCGTAAGTTGAAGGGTAGCTCCAACACATAGTGGATTGTTTCCAGTGATGGTAGGGTTTGGATTTACAGTATATGAAAATGTTTGGGGTGTCCCAGTACATCCTGCTTGGCTTGGAGTAACTGTAATCGTTCCAGTAATTGGGTTCGCGGTTGCGTTACTTGCAGTAAATACTGCAATGTTACCTGAGCCACTTCCCGCAAGTCCAATGCTTGGATTTGAATTAACCCATGCATAGGTGGCACCTGCCGTTCCTGAGAAAGTAACTGCGGAAGCACTTGCTCCAGCACACAGGGTTTGATTATTAAGCGCATTTACCGTTGGTGCTGCATTTACGGTAACTGTAACTTGGTCTGTGTTCGTACAACCATTGGCGTCTGTACCTGTTACCGTGTATGTTGTTGTTGCGTTTGCTACAAAGGCGACGCCATTGCTGATTCCATTATTCCAAGTGTATGATGCACCACCTGTTCCATTCAAGGTAACCGAGGTTCCTGCGCATACCGTTTGATCTTGTCCGCCATTGATAGTTGGCACAGGGTTCACGGTTACTGTCCCCGAACCACTTGCTGTACCATTATTAGAATAAGTAACAGAATAGCTTGTCGTTGCATTCGGAGTTACAGTAATGGTTGGGGTAGTTGCCCCGTTGCTCCATAGATACGTTCCCCCTGCGGTAGATGGTGTAGCAGTTAAGGTTACTGATTGTCCTGCGCAGATACTCGTGCTGTTAACACTCACTGTTGGAGGTGGAGGTGTAGTTAAACACGCAGTAAACGTTCCAGGCGTATCATAAGACGCATTCGTAAACATACGCATGCGATACGTGGTGTTTGGCGTAAGTCCAGTAATTACGGTTGGATTTGGCGCGTTGGTATTGAAATCACAATTTCCAGCCGTACCTCCAAGACTTAGTCCTGTCGCCAATGTTCCACATGTACTGTAAAATTCTACACCTATCAATGCTGCAGTTCCAAGATTAACAGTAAGGTTTAAACTCGTATAGGCTCCTGAATTAAAAGTGTACCAAACATCGTTGTATACTCCCGGCAAATCACACGATGGGTCTGGATACGGGTCTTCAGAAGCACCTATTGTTGTTCCACTCGTTAGGTTACAGTTAGCTGCAGGCGTTAACGTAGTGGCATTTGCACACAGGTTATTGGCAGGAACTGTTACCGCCCCGGCAACATATCGGTACCTAATGCTGGATGGCGTAGAGTTAGTATAGCACCCTGCGCCTAAATAATATTCTGTTAAATGGATTTGTACTGTTCCGGTGTAAGTAGCTACCCAACTCACAAACGATTGCGTACCACAAAAGTCATCATTGTATGCGAGTAGTTGTTGGGCATTCGTTAATAAAGTGAGTTCGGAATCGTATGTTACATTAGATCCATTGGCAGCGCAGGTTGAAAACTCGTATGTGTTTCCCGCCGTCACATTGATCACGGCATAATCACCAGCATACATTAAGGTATTAATGGTAGACCAAACAGTGGTTGGGGTCATGTTTCCCAAAGGATACTGGCTTGTGCATACGCATTGAGCATGACTAATGCTGAAAAATGAGATGGCAAAAAGCGTGGACAGTAGTAGTTTTTTCATAAAACAGTTGTTAGTTAAGGTGTATCAAAGATAAAATTATTTGCAGCATATTAAAATTTAATGCGGTTAGATTTTCAGAGTTTTTACTTTTGCTATATGAATCATCAGAAAGTAGCCATAGTTTGTGGCAGTACACAGGGCATTGGAAAGGCCATTGCATATCAATTGGCATCAGAAGGAGTGCGTGTAGTATTAGTAGGCCGAAATCCGGAACGCCTTCAAGCAACACGCCAAGCGCTAGAAGAAGCATTTGGTCCCCAACCTCAACCCATTCAAGCCGATTTTAATCAGCCGATGGAAGTCAAATCAGCTATCGCAGCATGGGTTGCCCAAGGGAATGTGGCACACATTCTCATCAATAATTCGGGTGGACCAAAATCTGGTCCTATTGTGGATGCTCATCCGGAAGAATTTCTTTCTGCGTTCAATCAACATTTGATTTGCAATCACATCATGACCCAAGCCTTAATCCCAGGAATGAAAGCAGCAGGGTTTGGGCGTATCATTAATATTATTTCAACCTCTGTTAAACAACCATTAGCTAATCTTGGAGTATCGAATACCATTCGAGGGGCCGTTGCCAATTGGAGTAAGACCATGGCGAATGAATTGGGTCAATACGGTATAACTGTCAACAATGTGCTACCTGGCGCTACCCACACGGGAAGGCTTGAGGAAATTGCAGGGGTTCGTGCACAAAAAACAGGAGAAACAATCGAAGAGATTTTTACGGATATGGGTAAAGAGTCTCCAATGAAACGAATCGCTCAGCCAGAGGAAGTTGCCTCGGCAGCAGCCTTTTTAGCTTCAGAAAAAGCGTCTTATATCAACGGTATTAATTTACCGGTAGACGGAGGTCGCACAAAATCGCTTTAATTTGTTGCTTTTTGCTTCATGTAAATCCGGTAAGCAATAATCCCAGGCAATAGGAAAATGTAACAGAAGGCCAAGGCCCAACCCCACGGAGTGAGTTTAAATGATTTTATCCCATCTAAATCTCCGGGATTTAGTCCCATGCCAACAAAATAGCTTAGACTGAGGTTGTGGTCTTTTACGGTAATAGTAGATAATCCACGTTCCATTACAATTTCTCCAGGGAATAAATTGATAGGTAAGGAAAACAAAATGATGGAAATGATTAACGATAATCCAATAAATACAAACCAGGGGGAGATTGTTTTTTTCATGTGGGTGATTTCAGGTACAAATTTAGTTTATTTGCACTGAATGAAAATAGCCTATGTTTGTTCTTCGTTGAGTCTGGGTGGATTAGAATTGAATCATCTTCGAAATGCCTTATGGATGCAAGCCCGAGGACATGAGGTCGCGATTTATGCTGTACCTCAAAGTCCCATGTTCCAAAAAGCGATTGAGTACAAATTGCGTTGTTCACCAATCAATCATCAACGAAAATATTATGCCTGGGGCGCTGCGTTTTCTTTGGCACGTCAATTAAAAAAAGACCAAGTTACCCATGTGTTTATTCGAGATAATCGCGACATGAGCCTGATCGCTACGGTAAAAGCACGCATGGGAAAATCCATTATTGCAGCCTATTTTATGGAAATGCAGTTAGGGGTAAAGAAAACAGGCATCTTTCATTCCCTTCGCTTTAATTATTTAGACTATTGGTTTTGTCCCTTGCCTTTTTTAGAAAAACAGGTAATTGAATGGACACACATTAACCGATCAAAAGTACATTTAGTTCCTTCGGGTATCGATCGGTCAGAGATAAAACGCATAACCAAGGAGGCTGCTCGAACACAATTAGATTTGCCTCAAAACGGATTTACCTTTGGTTTGATTGGAAGATTTGATCTTCAGAAAGGACAACTCTTGGTACTCGATGCCTTGAAGCGTTGTGCCAATACGTCTATTTATTTGGTCTTTTTGGGAGAACCTACACGAAATGAAACCAATCATGTGATGGAAAAAATGGAAGCATTTATTAAGGAACATCACCTAACAGACCGGGTGTTTATCCGTCCGTTCATGCAAGAAGTTGGGGTCTTTTATTCGGCGTTGGATGCTTTAATTATGGCGACTCGGGCAGAAACTTTCGGGATGGTAACCTTGGAGGCCATCGCACATGGCATTCCTGTAGTGGGAAGTAATGCCGGGGGAACCCCAGATTTGCTCAAGCATGAAGCTTTTGGGCGCTTGTTTGAACCCCTGAATGCAGCAGATCTCGCATTACGGATGAATGAAATGGTCTCCAACCCGATTGATTTTGACCAAGCATTGTGGGAACAACATATTGCGCGCTTTGATCACCACGAGGTTTGTAAATCAATTGAACAGGTCGTATCTTCGAACACATGAAGGGTGTGAAATCTGATATGTACTCGAGCAAGCAGCGCTGGAAAGTATTCTTGTTAATGCTTGCACTGATTATCGTTGGGGGCTCTTTGGTGCTTTCTAATTACATGGTATCTAAAATAGCCGATAAAGAAACGGCTAAAGCAAAACAATGGGCCCAGGCCATTCAAAAAAAGGCCGAGTTGGTTCGTTTCTCGCAACGCACCTTCATTTCTTTACGTGCCAAGGAACGAGAGCGCATGCAGCTCATTGTGGCAGCACAAAAAACCTTGTTGAATCCCAGTAATTTAGGGGTAAATCAAGATGTGGCATTTGCCCTTTCAATCATTAATGGAAACAAGGACATTCCAGTGATTTTATTAGACGATCGAGGCGAGGTTTCACAGTATAAAAATATTTGGAGCGATTCTACCAAAGATTACATGGTTGAACCGAGTAAAATGGATGAACTTCTTAAGGGAATGGCATCGCAATGGAAAAAGGCGAATCGATATTTCACCTTAGAAGTATTTGAGGGGTTCAACATGACGTATACTTATGATGAGTCAGCCACCTTAAAAGCATTGGAAAAACAAAGTGACTCCTTGATTCAAGCCTTCAATAAGGATTTGATTAGCGACTCGCGTTTGATGCCTGTTATTTTAGTGGATTCTACCAAAAAGCACGTCTTGGCCTCGAATGTATCGGCCTCGAATGCTAAGGTAATCAAAGAATTAAAGGCGTATGGGCAACGAAATGAACCCATTAAAATAGACTTAGGAAATCAAATCCAGTGGTTATTTTATGATCAAAGCCCAGAAGTAAAACAGTTGCGTTGGTTTCCATACATTCAGTTTGGTTTAATTGCCTTAGTCGTTTTGATTGGGTATTTGGTTTTTTCTACGTTTCGACGGGCCGAACAGAATCAAGTTTGGGCTGGTATGGCCAAAGAAACAGCCCATCAATTGGGAACGCCTTTGTCCTCACTCTCTGCATGGGTTGATTTATTGGAATCCCAGGAGGTTGATAAAGAACCCTTGGATGAAATGCGTAAAGATTTGATTCGCCTCGAAAAAGTTACCGATCGATTCTCTAAAATTGGCTCTGAAACGAAGTTGGAAAGTGCGGATATCGTACTTACCGTTACGCAGGTACTCGATTATTTAAGGGTGCGTTTATCTAATAAGATTGACATTCGCTTGGAGCAACCTACCGTGTCTTACACTGTTCCCCATAATATTGCACTAATGGAATGGGTGATTGAGAACATTACAAAGAATGCCGTGGATGCCATGGAGGGTGTAGGTACCTTAACCGTTCGGTTTGAAAAAGAAGGGGCTTGGATTCACATTGAATTAGAAGATACAGGAAAAGGGCTCTTACCAAATCAATTCAAAACGATTTTCCAACCGGGGTATAGCACTAAAAAACGAGGGTGGGGGCTTGGACTTTCCTTAGCGAAACGAATTATTGAAAGCTACCATAAGGGCAAAATTTATGTACTCCGAAGTGAACTTGGAAAAGGCACGACCTTTCGAATTAGCTTGCCTTTATAAATTCTCTAAATCTGGAATTCGCATCGCGACAAAGGATTTCAGTACCACTTCGCCTACGCCCGGAACATCCACATGAATCAAGTAAACGCCTCCGGAAACCGGAATGTTTGCCTCATTACACAGGTTCCAATCTTGGTAGGTAATCGGACTGTCTTTCTTGAATTGCCGTAAGCGTTTGCCTTGGGCATTATATATAGTTATGGTGCAACGTTCGGGTAAGTTTGTGATTTTTACCTTGGTGTCTAATTTCGTACGTTCGTAATCAGAGTAAGCAAAGTAAGGGTTTGGTACCACATTAATTAGCTTCAATCCTTCCTTTAAGGCATCATGCGAACCAACTTCGGTTGCAATTTCATCCATCGACCACCCGTACATTGGCTTACCACCGTTAGTGCCGGTTGCTGTGAAATTCTTGTATTCTTTGTTAATGCGTAAACGGATTGTTACATCAGTTGACAATAACGATTGTCCTGGCGCCAAGATTGGGTAAGAAATCCAAGTTAAACTGCCGTATAAATCACGTTTCGCTTGCGTATTATTTAATTCCACCTGTAGGTACTTCTGATACGCTTCATTGGTTGCATTTACATCCGATACACCCGGCGTATATGCTGGGAAATCAAAACTGGAGTTGTACCCGTTGATTGACTTCTGGTTGTAACTAAACACATAAATAGGATGCATTCCACCCATTAATGGGGTTCCAACATTACTTACGAAATTCGAAGTTGGATTCCAAACCATGTCTGCTCCGTTTTCACCGCCAAGGAATGAATTCTCTCCAAAGGCCATGTACAAGCGCGCACCAGATTCTAAGTCTACCGCATAGCCAGGGAACCAACCCATCCCGGTACCTGTACCATCCGAATTTCCGTTCTTATCCACGCTTGGACTTTTTCTTAATGCGCCAGGATTCGCACCCCCAACATTTAACGCAGCCGTGCGACCAAGTTCTACCACCGGACAACGGGTCCACTTGCTCTTATCGCTAGTAATAACGATGTTCACACTTGGCAAGAACGAAATCGATGCATTTTGACGAGAAGAACCGTTAAAGGTACCGCAATATGCTAATGGCATATAATCCGCCTGATAACCGGTTAATCGATGCGGAGCAATCGTTCCTTCCAAAATACCTTCATAGTTTTGGTCAGGATCTACACCAGCTTCATCTGGATAATTACATGGATTTAAATAGGTTGGGCCATTAGGTAAGCCCTCAAATGCAGGGTCTGTTTCGTCGCACTCAGGCGCATAATCCCCCGAACGAATCCAGTTGGTTGGGAAATAGGCATCGTTATCTGGAACACCCATTAACCAACGTTTAGAGGAATCTCCATAGGTCATGGAAGACTCGATCATATCCGTTGTTTTTGCCGTGATGTTACCCGAACCTGATGGGAAATAATAGTTTTCCTGGTGAATTTGCACCGAGATTCCCCATTCCGGAATAATTTGTTCGTTGTCTCCAGTTATGGTGACCTCAGAGCTCACTGAATCTTGAATGGTTCCACCTTTGGTATCGTAGCGATAAATAACCCAACTTGCTGTATCGGCTGCATTCCCTGGCGCAGTTGGTGTATAGTCTCTAAAACGACACTCAAAATAACCACCTTTCAAGTTTAATGGGTCAACCACTTTGATGTTAACAGGACCTTGACCATAGTCATACTCTGGATCTTCCATGAATCCTGTATTCAAAATGGTATTTAAGGTAGCTTCAGTAAATTCTAGGGATCGGTTGCCGTTTCCATATCCATCTAAGCGCGTAATTCTAGGCGTAGACCCATAGCTTATTTGTTGGTAGGTACCATCAGCCTCAGGCATCGGGTTATGCGGCACCCCTTCCATTACCTTAACTTCACCCATTGCACTTTTTCGACTGGCGATGTAGGGCATTTTTTGTCCATTCAGGCTTAAGGGGTCATTCGGATTGTAGGTTTCGTAGTTGTTGTAGGCATAAGAAACCGCCATGTAGTAGTATTTCTTGAAATTCACCAATTTTGATTGCCCTTGTGCGAATAAATCGTTCGTTACTTTGAAGCTGTGGCGAATCCCTTTGTTTTCTCCATTAACCCGTTCTTTCGGCACACTAAACCCGAGTTCTTCGTCAAATTCGAAGTTGATAATGCGCGAAACATTGTCTTTAATGTCGCATTGAGCCACCAACCTCGATTTGAGTGGGTTACTCAAGTCGGAGAGGGCGACCTGATTATTAACTAACTGAAAAATTTGATATCCTTGGAATCGAAATGTTTTATCAGCATTTGGATTATTTGAAACAATGAAGGGGTCGTTCTCCTCATATTTCTCTTGATAATTATTCGAGTTAATGGGGTTAGATAGGTAAAGGATGAGTTCATTATTCAATTCTTGGATTTCTAAGTTGGGTGCATGCGGGGCATCCATCACCTTGAAACAATTTTCGAATAGTGCCTGGGCCTTATCGTCGGCACGGCGCAAAGATTCTACAGAGGTAAAGGGGTCTCCGCCGTTTGACCGCGCCCAAACAACCCCCACCGTGATGTTGTTAACCGCTCCGGGTTTAAGCACGAAAGGTCCCGCACTTTCTACAAATCGACGATCATTCGGTGTATTATTCGCTGTTTGTTCGGTCCAGTTTGGTTTAACTATACCGCCCGTTCCCCATCCCATCACATCGGAAGTTCCCGGAAACATGAAGTCACACGGGGTGTTTGGATCGGCCTCAGGATCCGAAATATGCCCACTTCCACCATACACGAACTTGGTTCCATCCTTCCAATATCCCTTCAAGTAATTGTAATAATCTGAGGAAGCGATTGGGTCGGTTTGGTTGATGTTTGCCCCATTGGTTGTATTTGAATAATACAAGAATCGACGCATTCCAAAGCGTTCATTATCTATAATGCCATCTCCATACCCAATCCCATTTAATGCTTCATTCAATCCAATGCCGTAGGCATTATCAATTCCATCATCGTCTTGATAAGGTCCTTCAAAAAAGTCTACTCCAACGGCTGGTGGGGAATATCCATAGCCTTTATACCCCGAGTTGTCCCCATCAAAGTTGTCCCCGTTGTAATAGTACCCCAAGCCACGCATGACATCACAACCCACATAGTCATCATACGGATCTCCTAAGGCTCCATCGGTGAAGAAACCAAAGTATGTATTATATAAGGTTTGTGTTCCTCGGTTAATCAGCACGTAGTTGTAAAAGGTCATGTTATTTACTTCATCATTCGAAGCAAAGGCAAAGGCTTGAGCCCGGATTTCCATTCCAATGGGATCTGCACCCGTTTCGGTATGGATATTCCCCTTATCGTTCATAATCCACCAAAAGTTCTTATCCCCATAAAGAGATACATCTCGATCCACATTACACTGCTTATCTTGCTTTATATCGTACCACGGATAATCGCCATCATGCCAGTCGTAATGCCCATCATCGTTAAAATCATAAAAGGGTGCCAAATAATAGTCTTGACCCAAGGAGACATTCCCATGGGCGGGCCATGTTTTAATGATTTCAGGCACTTGATAATTAGGAAACAACGTAGCCTGCGTATTCGTGCCAAATTGCTGATCGGCTAATCCTGCTTCGAACCATGCATTAAATTCCCGGATTTCGTCTTTTGAACTTATAAAGTGGCGGTCGTACTTATCGCATTCCTCATAACTAGTTTCTGCTAAAACTTGCGACAGGGGGCCGGTCCAATAATCTTGACCATTCCGATAGCGCAACGCGGCGAGCTTAAGCTGATTATTTACATCGGTTCCTCCGAGCCATAAGGCAGCAGTAAATAAAGCCATGATTCCTGAGTTCTTAGGGACTTCGTATTGTGAAAAGTTTTGCCCCGGAATTTGCCATAAATTCCCTGCCGTATGCACCATGGCGCGCACGTTGTTTAACTCTAAAAATGAAGTTGTGGTTGGGGGAGCACAGCCTGCAGCTTTAGCCGGTTTGGTATGCACTTTTTGATTGCCCTGATAGGATTGCCCAAATAAGGCAAACGCTGAAATTAGATAAATAAAGGCTATGAATAGATACCGTTTCACTCGCTGAAATTACCAAAAAATATGGATTTTCTACTTGGGTTCGAGTAATTTTTCAATATCCAAGATGAGTTGGTCCACCTCTGCTGCATTCGTGCCGTCGTAATACCCTCTTATATGCCGGTCTTGATCAACCAATACGAAATTGTTGGTATGAATAAAGTCGCTTCCAGCATCTCCAAGATTCTCTGCTTCGGCAGGTTTTAGTACAAAAAACGAGGTTCTTGCCAAGGAATAAAGGGCTTTTTTGTCTCCTGTAAAAAAGTGCCATTGACCGGGTTGATATCCGTGCGCTTTGGCATAGGCTAACATTTGTTCCGGACCGTCATTTTCTGGGTCAACAGTAAAACTTAAGATTTCAAAGGTTGTATTTCCTTTGAATGCAGCTTGGACCCGTTGCATTTGTTTATTCATGATAGGGCAGATGCTACCACAGGTTGTAAAGAAATACTCTGCAACAAAAACTTTTCCTTCGATTACTTCGTCCGTTATCGTCTTGTTTTGCTCATTAATCAGATTAAACGCTCCAATTTTATGATTTCGGCCAATGTGTTGAACGCTGGAATCCACCATTTCAGATTGCACATCGGTAGGGTTTATAAAAGGTAAATTAGGCGTGTTGGCTTGGTTAACCATGAAGTATGCGATTGGAATCGCAACGACTAAAATTAAGGCAATAAAGACTAAGCGTTTCATACGACAAAGGTACCGAATCAATGAGAAAGAAGCTTTAAAATCCTTGATTTTCTTTCTTCCAATGAACCCTCTAAAATATGAAAAGGTACTTGTCTAATCTTTAAGTCTTGTAGATATAGTTCGAAGAGTTCATTCCGTGCTTCAGGGTGCTCTCTCAAGGGGTCTTCTTCCCACGGAAAATCTGGTTTACACACGAACAAGATGGTGTAAGATTCAGACAAGGTTAAATCCTCTATAAGCGTTGAGATTTCCCCATATTTTACCTGATCCCAAATGCGCATAACAGTCATTTCTGTGTCACAAATGCAACGCTCATGTTCATGATTTTGGGAAAATTGACCCGCCGCGATTGCATATAAATCTTCGCGAGAATAGCTTGGATTTTTAGCCAAATAGGAACGTGCAAATTCTGGTACAAAGGGAAGGTTGAGTTCGGTTGAAAGCCATTTCGCTAACGTGGATTTCCCACTGCATTCAGGTCCCGTGAAGGTAATTCGGAAGGTGGGTTGGATTATTTTCTCCATTGATACATCCCGTAAAGTGAAACACCAAAATAAACAATGGATAAGCCCGCATAGAAATACAGTTCATTCGAGAAGGCTGTAATTGCGGTAATGCCATTCACTACAAGCCATAGCACCCAATTTTGTTGAATCATACGAACCGTTAGTAAGGTTGCCACTAAGGAAAAAATCAAAGCGATTTGATCTAAACGAGCCGACCAATCTAACCAAGGGAAACAGGCCATAGTAACAACATAACATGCAGGTAAAGCACCCCAAAAAATAAAACTCAATTTAGGGAAGGATTTTACCGGAATCACCTGCTTATGCCATTGCATCCAACCCCAAACTCCCATCGCTACATTAACCAGTTGAATAATCCCTTGACTCATTAAGTTCGATTCAATACATAAAACAGCAAAAATTGCACACGAAATGATCCCGGCAGGCCAGCCAAGGGCGTTTTTTTTTGCGATTAGGATAATGTAAACGACTCCTAACAAGGAAGCAATTAGTTCTAAGAGGAATAAAATCGTTGGCATTATGCGTCAAAGTTAAACACATTGATAAAGGAATTAAAGAATGAGTGTTAAAAACTCGAGGGCTTCTTCGGATTTCACATCGAGGAAAACTTGATTTTTGTGAAAACTCATTATATGAAAAAGTCTGTTTTGTTTTTTGTTTTGTTGGCCCTTGTCTCGGCATGTGTTT
>Ga0078894_10002668_pt1 | contig 13484 bp, 14 predicted proteins | sample LauGreSu1BDMLBSD_2_FD_67506 | JGI IMG/M metagenome (GOLD analysis project Ga0078894, IMG submission 67506) | Freshwater lake microbial communities from Lake Michigan, USA - Su13.BD.MLB.SD (version 4) (version 4) | ecosystem: Environmental > Aquatic > Freshwater > Lake | place: Lake Michigan...
GCATTCATATTGGCATTCATATTGGCATTCATATTGGCATTCATATTGGCATTCATATTGGCATTCATATTGGCATTCATATTGGCATTCATATTGGCATTCATATTGGCATTCATATTGTATATTACGCATCGGATACATGGTTGTATAGTACAAATTTTTTTATATTGTCAATACACGTTTTACTAATCTTTCTAGACTGACCATTTTCACATATAAGAGCTATTTCGTTTAAACAGGATTCATCTTGCTGTAAGCATTCAATAAGATGTTTTATAGATTTGTATTGTTTCATTATTTGAATAGCACTTTTACTACTAACACCTGGTATTGTAGATAACATAATTTCTCCTATATTTTCCACAGTAATGTTATTTTTCTTTTCCTTCTTCATAACTTCACAATAATTCACTTCCTTGGCCTCTTTATTGGTGTCATAATAACTAGTTTTTCGTGGTTCTTTTTGAAGTTTATCGGCATAATTGATAATTAATTCGCATGTTTCGTTTATATTTTTTGTTCTAATCACTGAAAACCCCTTAAAGTAATTTAATGTTATGATAGCAGAATACAATGTTTTCTTGTCCATTTTCGCATTATTAGAATTATACCGTTCAAAGTCTCCTTCTATAATATAAACTATATTGTGATTATGTATCGGGTATTCGTTTAAACGATATGACTGTTCACTATATCTTCCATCCTTAATACTCGATGCCAGGTCATACAGCGTTTTTCTCTCGAATATAATTTGTTCATGGTTATCATTATCGAGTAATATAATATCACCAAGTGCAATGTTTTCTACCGTTATATCATGACTATGTTCTTTGAATAACAAATTCATGGTTATTAATAAATCCGACTCACGATTGTCTATTTTAATAAACATAAGTATATGACTATACAGATACTTATATTTAAACTGTTTTTACACTATAATGGTCCGCCAATTCCGTTTGGTGAACTAGAAAACTGTCTAAAGTTAAACAGTAGGTTGGGTCTAGAGGCATGAGCCGATGCATTAAATGCTTGTGGTGTTGATTTTGCGATCATAAAACCAGTAGCACTTGGCGCGGAACCACCCTTTTTAGGCCCTCCAAAATAACTAGATCGAATGCTATCTCCAGTTGTAGTTGTCACATACACAGCCGGCATAATTCCATTTGTACCACCAAAACTAACGGCTCTTGCTACAGCCGAACGTCCACGATGACTTCTGTATCCATTTTTTTGAGGCATACTATATTATATGTTATGAATATTTTTTTGTATATCATTATTCAACCCTAACTATACACGATTGAATATGCGTAGGTTTAATGAAAGAATAATACCTTTTTTCCTACACCTCCAGATGTAAGAGGGTTCACTGATAATAAATTATTGGTTCTCAAGTAGTTTTCTTGAAACGCAGGAGTTTGACCGTTTAACTCAGGAATACCTTTGGCACCCTTAATTTGAATATGTCTATACACGGCCACATCCTTAATACCTACACGCGGGGCTAACCCACCGACAATTCCAAAAATCTTTGTACTGTTTGCGATAGAAGGTGTACTTCTTGCCTTTTTGCTTCCTTGCATATATCCAACCATTTATATATTGACTAAATATTTTTATTTTCGTATACTTATTATACATATTTTGAACTAATATAAATGCTACGCGATATACTTAGTTAATATGGCAGAGCTTAAAATAACGCACGATGATGATATTATTAAAACTGGAGACGGATTAATATTTAATCCGTATAATCCAAATAACGTTGAGATTACATTGAGCCAAGTTCAATCTATTCTAAGTAAATATGGTATTCCTCCTAATGTGGATAATTTAGCATTATACAAGCGGGCATTTGTTCATAAATCATATACTAAGCGACCAATGTTACTTAATACACTAGAAAATATTACAATTACAGAAAGGCCGTTTAACTGTATGCCTCTTCATACTAAATCAAACGAACGCCTTGAATTTTTAGGAGATGGCGTATTAGAACTAGTCACTAAATATTGTTTATATCGTCGTTTTCCCAAAGAAAATGAAGGGTTTATGACTGAAAAAAAAATTGCACTAGTAAAAAATGAAGCGATTGGTAAATTGGCATTTGAGATGGGTCTTCATAAATATTATATTATTTCTAAACATGCGGAAGAAAAAAAGACGCGCACTAATTTAAAAAAATTAGGATGTTTATTCGAATCGTTTATAGGTGCTCTCTTTTTAGATTTCAATAAAATGTCGGTCCAAGATGAAGATGGATGGTTTAAAACATTATTTACAACCGGGCCTGGGTTCCAAATGGCCCAAATATTTATTGAAAACATTTTCGAAAAACATGTAGATTGGATGAAACTAATTCGCGATGATGACAATTACAAAAATATTCTTCAAGTTAAAATTCAAAAAGAATTCAAAGACACTCCCCATTATATTGAAATAAATCATACGGACGAATATGGATATGAAATGGGCGTATACTTGTGTTTAGGACAAAAAATCCACCAGGTTCATAAAGAGGATGCGCTAAACTACCGGCAAGTAGGATCGTTTGAAAAGATCCAAGAGATACTATCTAATACTGGCAAAGTATTTGTCTACCTTGGTAGAGGTATTCATAAAATTAAACGCAAAGCAGAACAAATGGCATGCGATGAAACACTGAAATTATTAGAAGAATGTGCTGCTTAGTATAGTCGTATTTTTAGATATTCAACTGAATTAGGATCAACCATCACTTTTTTTATGTAGCCACGTTATATATGTCTACCGGTGTTTTAGAAAAATTAAAGATTAAACCAATTCCAAAAAAAGTAGAACAAATCGAAATTAAATTTGCGGCTCCATTACAACTTGAACCAGTTACAATTCGAACTGCTATTATCGATAACACCAAAGACAAACTTATTAATCGCGAAGATTTTATTAGAAAACTTACAACAATGACCGTATCTAGTAAACGACCTACCTCTAAAATACAGGAGGTCGCACCGTCTCCTCCCAAGGTACCGGTTAAAAAACTTACGAAAAAGTTGAAGTTGATCAGCGAACTCAAAGAATCTGAACCAGATACTGATATCAGAAAAACACCTAAACCAGATTTGAAGCTTATTGCTGATAATATTAATTTAAATACGATTATAGGTGATACGATGTTAAAAGATCGTCTCCCAGTAAAAGATAAGAAGGTTTTATTACGTGCCAACGCATATTATATGAATAATAGAGAGACTTTCGTTAATTTTATTAACGCATTATTTAGACCCTACAAAGAAGAGTTTGATAAAGTTGAATCTTCGTTAAGTTGCGATCGCCGTGAGAATGCCGAATTCACCCTATTAACCCATCAAAAAGTAGTGCGCGATTACTTGAATATCTACTCACCATACCGTGGTTTGTTGTTATATCATGGTTTAGGTAGTGGTAAAACATGTACGTCCATAGCAATCGCAGAAGGTATGAAATCGGATAAGCAAGTGGTTGTGATGACACCTGCGTCTTTACGAATGAATTATCTTGAAGAACTTAAAAGTTGCGGTGATTTGATGTACAAAAAAAACCAATATTGGGAGTTTGTGCCAGTCGGGGATGCTATACCTAATAATACAAATATGATTGAAGTGTTGTCTAGTACATTACAACTAAGTACGGATTTTATTATAAAACACGGAGGTGCTTGGATGGTAAATGTTAAAAAAATGTCCAATTACAACGAATTGTCCGAAAATGAAAAGAAGAGTCTTAACGTACAGATTAATGAAATGCTTAATCACAAATATAGATTTATTAATTATAATGGATTGTTAAATAGTCATTTAAAAGCTCTTACTATGGATTATAAGATTAATCCATTTGACGATAAAGTAGTTATAATAGACGAGGCCCATAATTTTGTTAGTAGAATTGTTAATAAATTAAAACGTCCCGAGGCATTATCAATGCGATTATACGAATACTTATTATCAGCTGAAAACTGTAGGATTGTGTTATTGACAGGAACACCTATTATTAATTACCCAAATGAAATATCAATATTGTTTAATATTTTGCGTGGATATATCAAAACCTGGACATTCCCATTAAATATTAAAACATCACGAAAAATTAATAAAGAAGAAATCGTAAAAATATTTTCCGAATTTGAAATATTGGATTATATTGACTATAAACCATCTTCTAAACTACTTACAGTTACTAGAAACCCATTCGGATTTGTTAATGTCAATAAGGATGGCTCATATAAAGGGGTTTCTAATTTTAAAGTAGGTAACCGTGGTAATATAAGTGATGTTGATTTTGTTAAAATTATTACATCTATCTTGAATAAAAACGAAATTGAAATCAACACTAAAAGTATTCAAGTTGAACTATCTAAGTCTCTACCGGACAGTCTTGAATCATTCCAAAATTTTTTCATTGAATCTACCACTGGTAAACTGAAAAATGAAAATTTACTAAAACGACGCATACTTGGATTGACGTCGTATTTTAAAAGCGCACAAGAACAGCTAATGCCTCAGTTCAACCGAGATATTGACATGAAAGTTATTAAAATACCGATGAGTGACTTTCAATTTGGCGTGTATGAACAAGCTCGAATTCAAGAGAGACAGTTGGAAAAGGCTGCGAATAAACGGAAGAAAAAGGCAGTAAACCCCAAAGACGATGTATATGATGATGCGGTGTCTACATATAGAATTTTCTCCAGAGCATTTTGTAATTTCGTGTTTCCTACAGAGAAAAAACGTCCTATGCCTAAAGATGGAGAGGATATTGGAACATCCTTAGAAGAAAACACGGATGAAGATATATTAGACGCATTGTCAGTTAAAGAACGTGTAGATAACCCAGATGGACAGTATAGTATAGAAGATGCTGATATGTTAGACGCACAGAAAAGGGCTTCAGAAGATGGCACATACGAACAAAGAATTAAAGACGCCTTGAAATATTTAAAAGATAATGAGTCTAAGTACTTATCTCCAAACGGATTACAGACATATAGTCCAAAATTTTTAAATATATTAGAGAATATTAAAGATCCTGAATTCCGTGGATTACATTTAATTTACACTCAGTTCCGAACACTTGAGGGTATTGGCATTTTAAAATTAATATTAGAGGCAAATGGATTCGCACAATTTAAAATCAAGAGAGATGAAACAGGTGTTTGGAAATTAAACATGTCGACCAATGATGTTGGAAAGCCTGCATTTGCGTTATATACCGGTACAGAAAGTACAGAGGAAAAGGAAATCATACGAAATATTTTTAATAGTAATTGGAACTATGTGCCAGACACCATTACTAGTGAATTGTCGTTAATATCTACAAATAATTTATACGGTGAGATAATAAAAGTGCTTATGATTACAGCCTCTGGTGCCGAAGGGATCTCGCTAAAAAACACCAGATATGTTCATATTGTGGAACCATATTGGCATCCAGTGAGAATAGAACAGGTTATAGGCCGTGCCAGAAGAATTTGTAGTCATCAAGATTTACCACCTGAATTAAGAACGGTAAACGTATTTTTATACTTAATGACATTTACACCCGATCAAATTAGTGGTGATAAATCTATACAATTAAGATTAAATGACGGTAGTAAATTTGATGACTCTATCCCGATTAGTAGTGACGAAGCATTATATGAAATATCTACTATTAAAGAAAATTTAAGTAAACAGATTCTGACCGCGGTTAAAGAGGCTTCTATGGATTGTACATTATATACTCAACCTGGTAACAATAATTCAATCAAATGTTTTTCGTTTGGAAAAACTTCTCCAACTTCATTTTCATACAAACCATCCATTAGTAATGAAGAGTCTGATGCGATTACCGATATTAATAAAGAACGGATTACTTGGAAGGCAAAGGAAGTGAAAATACCGGTTGATGGAATTAAAAAATCGTATGCTCAGAATCCGACCCCTACACGACTAAATCCAACCACTTATGATATATATGATTTAAATAGTTATAATGATGCGGTAGATGGTAAAGGCGATCTGGTTATGATTGGGCAATTAATTGAAAAGACAGCCGGATCCTATAAATTTGTAAAAATATAAATGGTCATGAAAATAGTCATGAAAATAGTCATGAAAATATGTAAACAAATACAACAAATTGGTAATGTTGTATTTGTCTATTGTATATCAGTTGGGTTCGTGCTATTGCTAATATATCCTAGTGACTTCATTATAGCAGTAAAATATAACGGATTAGGTGAGGTACTGTGATTATCGCTAACATAAATGTCCCGCTCTCTTCTTGTAGGTGTAGTTGAAGTACCCTTACGAATGATTGGATTATGTGTCATATTTTTACTGGAAAGATAATTGTTGTATAACGTGAATTCATTCCATATACATGTTTTTGTTGTATTGATACTATTGTAATCAATATATTCATTTTTACCAGTCAATGATCCTAGACTATGACTTCTACTGTTACGATTACGCATATATATCTTATAACATATTGCTCTATTATTTTTTTACCCAATATTTTTATTGCTTGTAATATAATGTAATATCTGCGTACAAGTACTTAACAACATTGCCTGTGTTTCTTTAATTTGGTTAATGTCTTGTAATATAATATTTATTTTATCCACATTGTCGTCAGCAATATTGCTCGTAGCTATATTGCTCGTAGATATATTGTTCACATATACCTGATCTCTCGTTGACTGGGTCCGTTCGTCATAATTATCCCCAATCTCGGAAGAGCCTGGTGTCGCGGGTTTTCTTTTTAATATATTTAATATTGTATTTACCGACTTGTTTGGATGAGGGTGGATATTATTTTGTGAATTATGTATTGATATATCATCATCATTATGTATAGGTGGACGGGTATCTTCACGTGATTGTGCTAAACGAATATTCGATTGGTCAAGTGTATCCGTCTGAATATTAACATGTTCATTGAAAGATACCTTCTTTTTTTCTGGTATATCCCTACCATTATTTATCCAGGAGAGAGCATTTTCAGCCATTGGAGGTATTTCCAACTCACGCTCTCTACTAGCTAATTTCTCAGAAATCAAACGATCCATATCGTCACCAATTGGTTTATCGTCTATTGTATTATCATTGAAATTGATTTCTCGCGGTTTATTTCTATTAATAACTACATTTAAATCATCTTGCTGTTGTTTTAGTTTCATATTGAAATCGTTAATTCGTTCCAATTTTAAATCCTCCGATTTGTAAACCATTTGTATTTTCGGTTCCACCTGTTTTTTTTCATGATTTATTTTTTGAGTTAATTCATCAATTGTTATTTTATTCTTCTCAATTAAACTTTTATTCGGATAATTTAAATTTATCGTATACAACGTATTTTCAAATATATTTTTTATTTTTTGAAATTTGTGGTTTTCAATCCCATCGAATAGATTTGATTCTTGTAAAACCCCCCACAATAGTCCTTTATTATCATTGCTTAAGTAATTCATACATAAGTAATGAGAAATTGCTCTAAATTTTAATTACTATATTATATTGAAGTATTTTTGCCTTAACTGAAATACTTCACTGTCGTCTATTCGATTTGATAAAAAATATTCATAATTTACATCTTTTAACATCTGAATGATAAAATATAAACAATACATACCACACTCCGTGTTACTTTTTTGATGTTCTACTTTATTTTCCATTACATTGAACTTGATGCCTAATTGCTTACCTTGATTAACAATCGTCTCTATTAATTCTTTTACTTCTTTTGGCGCAGTATTTCCATTGCTATCGAAATAAATTATAAATCCCTTTTTTATATTTACAAACATAGAAATCCAGTGCTCTCCAGAGCCATCGTGAGAATCCGTATTGAATATAATTCCGATCTTATTTTTATTTCGTTTAATTTGTTCACTCAAATTAAATTTACATAATTCTTCCCATACACATTCGCCATATAACTTGTGATAATTATAGTCGATTGGAGATGGACCTAAAAATTCAAAACACTTATAAAAATTTTCATATTGTTTCATTACTGATTCTATATCTATACTACTTAACCATTCGTTCGGTGTTCGTTTCCAATCTTCTGGTGCGGATGGAGCAAATGTATAATTCAATAATTCATTATCTAGGTGTCCTTCCATAAATTTACTTCTTAGCCAGCAAGATTCACGATCACATATATGCGACAACCGTTTCTTAAAGTGCTTCCATATCTGTTTACTATCATTTGTATCTATTGTATCATGCGGATGACGCATATTCCATAATTCTTTCATTTTAAATAGTGAATTCTCACTAAAACACGTATAATCTTTTTTATTTGGATTTGGACTACAATTTATATTATTGTTATGATGACTATGTTCAGTATGTTTATGATTTGTATCAGGATGGTTAGTAGCTATAGTATCATTCATATCAATTATATCATTCGATCCATACATGTGTCTTTTTCGATGTGTCGATCTTTTAGATTTAGTCATGTGTACTTTTTTTTTTCTAGTGGGGGGTTTATACACATGTTTGTTCATTGATGTCTTCATACTTATTACTGATATTTTTCTTTTTTTCTAATCCTTTCGTCTTAAATTTTTTCGAATTTAAATTTACATTTTGTTTTTTGGGTAATATTTTTGGTGTTTCCTTTGTTTTCGTCTTTATTACAAATGTATCTAGATTTACTGTTTTGGTATTATCTGATTTAGTGAATAAGTAATCGTAATTAGACATGTCTACGTTAACTATATTTATACTTGCGTCTTCAACCAATTCTTCCGGTTTTATTGACGGGGTTAATGTATCATATTGCTTTTGCATAATATCAACCGTATCTACCATTTTTAAATGCGATATACAATATCGCACATAATTATTAAAATGAGCAACCAATTGTGTGTCATTGACTTCATCCCTAAATAACCGTTTGTTTAAATCTAGTACACGTTTCTTATAAAATTTCTTGTCCGCGTTAAAGTCTGAGTCAATTACTTTATGATTTCGTTCTAAAACACTCCCATATTGTGTTTTATTTATAAAATAATTTAATGTTAAACTATTTATCTCGTTCATTGAAATATCCATTTACATATGAGTATTATATTTTTTTTGGTATTCTAACATGGTGTATTCTTTACATCATATCGTGTATGGTTATTAAAGATGCTATTGGCGATGTTCATGCTATTCGGATTAAATGTATTAAACTCAGGCTGTTCAAACAATAAAGGGTGGGTTTGCTTTTGTTGAGTATACTCTACCTTGGTATTATATAAATCACTCGTACTAGATGGTATATAAGTTGATTGTTCGCAATTTTGTAACGCAAAAAACTGGTTTCTTAATGTGGATTCTACATTGACATTGTTTGAATAACCGCTCCAAGGTGCTTGAGCATTACCCGGGTTAAATGTTTGCGTCGTCGAATAGGAACTATATGATTTTAATGGTACTGTTGATTTGTTATATTGATCTAATACTTGCATATATCCATATTTAGTAGATGTAGGACGAATACTATATTGTGGTTGTAAGTTAGCAGATGGAACATTTCTATCATATATGCGTCTATTAATTTCATCGTCTCTATCATGGTTACATGTATAATATCCTTCGATTACTCCATACATTTCTTTGTTTGTATTCATAATATATATTTGTGAAGATTATAAATCTTCAGAAAAATAAGATATTTGTAAAATACCTAAAGATTTTGGTATATTATGCCACATGTGCGGGATTTTTGCTATTATTGAACAATCAATTACATCTGGTTTCTATTCCAACCACAAAAACAAGATCCTGGATTGTTTTACATTAGGGCGTTCTAGAGGTCCTGAACATTCTGTATTAACACCGGTTCATGACCAGGTATTGTTTGGGTTTCATCGTCTTGCTATAAATGGTCTAGATGATATTTCAAACCAACCTCTTGTATATAATGGCATTTACTTAATTTGTAACGGCGAAATATATAATTATAAAAAGATATATAGTGAGTTAAATGTCTCACCAACAACCAATTCTGATTGTGAAGCAATCATACATCTATATCAAAAGTATGGTATTGAATATACTCTTCAAAATTTAGATGGTGATTTTGGATTTGTGCTCTATGATTCCAACACTAAACAGGCGTATATTGCGTGTGATCCGTTTGGTGTTAGACCACTATATTATGGAATGTCAAATGGAAATATTGTCGTCGCATCACTACTAAAGCAAATCTCTGGGTTGTCGGATACGTGTTATCTTCTTAAATCTGGATCTTATATGAAAGTTTCACTTGATTCAAATGATTCACAATTATCCGCTCCACTATCGTATACACATTTTAATTATATACACAACAGTTACGATACCATTACAACGTATAACAATCCGGATAATCTATCCTACTATTACAATATGATATATGCTACTCTATTAGAATCTGTTAAAAAACGGGTAGTTACTATGGATCGAAATTTGGCTTGCTTATTATCTGGAGGATTGGATAGTAGTTTAATTACCGCAATGGTTTCCAAATTTGTACCAAAAGGAAAGTTACATACGTATAGTATTGGTATGAGTGGCGGGTCAGATTTAAAATATGCTAGAAAAGTATCTGATCATATTCAATCTAATCATACCGAGGTTATCTTAACCGAAGATGAGTTTTTTTCGTCCATTCCTTCGGTTATTTATGCCATTGAAAGTTATGATACTACTAGTGTAAGAGCGAGTGTTGGTAATTATTTAGTTGCCAAATATATATCCGAACACAGTGATGCCAAGGTTATTTTTAATGGTGATGGATCTGATGAATTAACTGGCGGCTACTTGTATTTTCATAAATGTCCATCAGATATTGAATTTGACTTTGAGTGTAAACGATTAATCACTAACTTACAGTATTTCGATGTGTTACGCAGCGATCGATGTATATCCTGTCATGGTCTAGAGCCAAGAACCCCATTTCTAGATCGAACATTTGTTCATAAGTATCTAAGTATTCCTTCCAGCTTAAGAAACCATAATAATAATAAGCGCATGGAAAAATCGTTGCTACGAACATCCATTCAAGTAAACGATCCCGATCTATTACCACATGAGGTGTTATGGAGAACAAAAGAGGCGTTTAGTGATGGAGTTAGTTCTACCGAGAAATCTTGGTATGCTATTATTCAAGACAAATTAAATACCATGTATAATGATACTGAGTTTTCTGAAAAATCTAAAATGTACACCGTTAATCCACCTACTACAAAGGAGCAATTGTATTATAGAGAAATCTTTGAGTCTCATTTCTCCGGTCAAGGTCATATTATTCCCGGGTATTGGATGCCTAAATATTGTAAGGCAACTGATGCGAGTGCTAGAACATTAGATTTGTATAATTCATTATCTCATCAACCGTCAAATAACGTGTCAAGTAAATAAAAATAATTTATATATTTTTTATAAATAAATATATAAATGAGCAATTATCATGAACATTTTTTTTATTGTGCGTTGTACATGTCGTATATTTTATACTTCATAGCCTATTTTAATATCCATTACTACAACCCAAAATATTTAGAAGATCTGCGCGAAATAATTAAATATTATGTAATTGCCTTCTTGTTGATTAGATTTAATCCGTTTATTAAACCGCGTTTTACAGAATTCGATCGAACAATTGTATTTTCATCCGCGTTATTCTTATTGGCCACTACCACGTTTAATAAACTAATGGAAAGCTTACACATAGTTGAAGTTGTAAAAATACTAAAGGTGGTTAAGTAAACCCCATTATACGAATATTACAATGATTTTAGTGTTTTGTTCCGCTTGTCTTTTTTACCGCGTTTATGTGTTTTACTGTGTTTATCACTGAAAAAATGTTTCAAGTGCTGTAACATTTTTTTCCCGACTATAACATCTATGTCCAATTCATCCGTAGACTTGGGTAATATTTTGTAATTGTACTTTTTAAACTCAGCTTGTATTATACTTGTAAATTCTTCTTTATTTTTAATATTTTTACTCATATGTGAATTTAAAAATGATGATATCATTCGGTCAATGGATAAATAATTACGATATGGTTTAACATTTATATAATATACGTTGTCAGATGCCATACCAGAATGATAGATGTCGTCGATAAAGCATATTTCTACATCTGACGGTAATTTAGTACATCGTATTAAATCTTCGGTTGTCTTGTCATGAGAAGTACGTCCCAATTCAACTTGTTCGCCACGTACCATAAATGCTGCTATTATTTGATCGAATAATTTATAATTAATTTTATAATCAAAATAATTTTTTATGCTAACAGCCCACTCTGGTGGGCCTTGATTGTTGGTATATATCATTATTTTATAACATTTATTATGTTCCTTTTTATTTTTCAGGTAATTTAATATATTTAATATCCTCGGGCGTAAAAACATAGGATACAAATCTAATAACTCGTTAAAATGTGTTTCACTATATTTGTCATTTTTAAAATAATAATTTAAGCAATCACAAAATATACCAAATTCTGTAAAGAATCCTAGCGTTTCATCCAGATCAAACACTACTATCTTTTCTGGTTTATTATTCATATAGTAATGATATATGTATATATTCTATGAAGATTTTAATCTAAATAATAAATATACAACTATATGGAGTTATCATCTTCTGATTATAAAAAGATTGTTACGTATTATCAAATTCCTAAACCGACTAATAAAACGTACAAACAAATCGCAGAAGACGTGTTGTCGAGCAAATTATGTAAATGTATTAAAAGTGTGCGTAAGGACACCGATAACGAAGGTAGGTCCATAGCTATTTGTAGAAAAAATATATTTAGAAATAGAAACATTGACTTTTATAAATTTAAATGTGACAAGCATCCGCGTTTTTCTTCCACTCAAAGTAAGACCCATCGTTTGAAAAAGACCCGACCGGTAATAAAATTTAACAAGACGAAGCGATACAAAAAACGTATGTAAACTCTGACTACATCAAATATCACGATATATGAATATATCAACCTTAATGGGTATCTAGATAATCTAATGCGGATATAATGGTTTTTTCTTGATCAGATAACTTCTGAAAGATCATATTTTCGTCTATTTTTATTTGGAATATAGTATTCATATTATTTTTACATACTAAATGTATACCGGAGTGTAATATCTTTATATCTATAATAATACCGCCTCGTGTTAATACTATTTTCGTAGGATTTGTTAAATTAATCCATCGTATATATCTTCCATATTGAATATCTGTTAAATCGTCTACATATCTATAATGTTGTAACTTTTTATGAAACTCTTTTAATTTATCCCTGGGTAATAGTAATTTTTGTAAATTGTCATTTTTTATTGTCTTTAATATTCGGCTGTTTAAGTTTGTAACACTGGCATTGTTTTCATTATCTAGAGCTTTTAACAATGTCTGTTGTAGAGTCTCGGACATATAATACAAATACGGAATATTTTTATTATATTTTGAATATGATAA
>Ga0078894_10002672_pt1 | contig 13477 bp, 11 predicted proteins | sample LauGreSu1BDMLBSD_2_FD_67506 | JGI IMG/M metagenome (GOLD analysis project Ga0078894, IMG submission 67506) | Freshwater lake microbial communities from Lake Michigan, USA - Su13.BD.MLB.SD (version 4) (version 4) | ecosystem: Environmental > Aquatic > Freshwater > Lake | place: Lake Michigan...
CGCCGGTAGAGGACTTCAGTACCGTGACGACGATGGCGTTTGCCCCGCCAGGAGCCACGCGCAGGTTGATGGACATTCCCTGCAGGATGGACTTCTGCTGGAACCGGTAGAACACCTGCGTGGTGTCGCCTGCGGTCTGCACTCCGGGCCAGTAGTACCGGACAGCATCGTTGACGTTGCCCTGCAGCGCGTAGTCCAGCGTCGTGGGCGTGACGAACGTCGTGAACGGGTGGTTGCACGCCGTGCGCGTGATCAGGTCTGTACCGGGGCCGATCTGGATCCCGTTCGTGCCGAAGCCCGCCTGCGGAGCGTTCTGTAGGATGTCACCTCCGGCATAGCGCTGGACGAAGGTGAGCGCGACTGCGCCGACGTTACCGACCGTCGTACACTGCCATCCGGTGTGAATGTAGGTGCCCCCGTCAACGAAGACGTAGGCGTCGAGAGCCGCAGTTCCAGCCTGATAGTCGAGGGCTCGTGTCCAGGCACCCGCTGCGACAACATAGATGCCGTTGTCTACACCGGCCGCCTGCGCGGCAACGAGAACACGGTTCCCTGCGACAAGAGGAACGCCCTGAATCACGGGAGTGCCGTTGAGCGCCGTGTTGACATCCGTGCGGAGCACAACGGGCAGCTTCGTCAGTCCGCCCGCGGCGGGGTACGGGGCTCCCGAAATGGAGGACGTCCGGAGCTGAACCTGTGAGTTCAGGTTGTCTGTATACACCCCAACGTACAGGCCTGTGCTCAACGGGTCGGTTGGAGCGGCGACGTAGACGTTGATGTCTCGGGTGCTGATTTGCGAGGCGGAAGCGCTGGGCATGAAGATGCCGAACTTGTTCCCGGCTCCGTTGCTCTTCACGTTGACAGTAAGACCTTTGAGGCAGTTGAAACTGAACGTCGCGGAGCCCGCAACGCCCGTGCCGTTGCAGAACACGCCGTAGACGTTCGTCGTCGTCCCGACCGCGAGGCCCGAGTTGTCCACCGTGAGGACGCACACCCGCACCTTTGAAGTGACGGACGTGTTCCCCGGCGTGGCGACGCCCACGAGGTTCGTCGTGGCGTTCGAGGAGGTCAGCGAGAGGCTAATGTCCTCCACGCGGGTGTTCTCCCCCATCGTGAGCATCGTCGCCGTGCCGCCGGGCACGCTCGCGTCCCACGTAAGACGGGTTGTCTGGGCCGACAGCCCGCGAAGCGAGCAGGTGTTCGGGATCGTGAGGCCGCCCGTCAGCGCGTAGGTGCCGGGAAGGATCCAGCACGTCACTCCGCCTGCCGGGAGGACGAGCGTCCCCATGTAGGTCACCGCGGCATTGACCGTCTGAAACGGCAGTCCGTTCAGCGCGCCCGTGGCGTCGTTCCCGTTGATCTGGTCAACGACGACGACGTTGCCGAGCTTCGGGGACGCGAGGCTGGCCGCTCCGAGAGCAGACCACCCCGTACCCTGAACGTTTCCCGCGCTGGTGTTCACGTACGCGACGCCGTTCTGCGGATCCAGGGCGAGACTGCCGCCGAAGTCGCTCACGGTCCCGTTGGGATTGGCCGTTACTCGACGGATGACCGGGCCGAGCTTCTGGACGAACGCGCCCGTGCCCGAGGCGATCGATGCGCCGATCCCCAGGACATCGGTGAGAGCCTTCGCAAAGATGCCGCCCGACGGCCCTGTGGAGAAGACGCTCATTGTTACCCCTTGAGCGCCATCCGCGCCTTGGTGTACTCGACGGTGAACGTGGTCAGCGCGGTGCGAGCCATCTCTTCCGTGGTCGCGTCCGCAGGCGTGTAGTAGGCAGCCCGCATCGCCTTGAAGAGCGCATCCTCAACGAGCTTCCCGCCCGCCGGCGTCTTCTTGTACTTCTTCGGCCAGAACTCGCTCTTCCGACCCTTCTTGAGCACGTCATCGATCGCGGCGTACGGCGAAGAGAACGAGGCGATCGGAACGAGCGCGTCGGCGAACGACTGAGCGTCGGGAAGGTTGAGGTTGCCGCCGAACGGCTTCACGACCCCGTCCAGGAGCTTCTTGATGCCGGGGTAGTTGTACTCCTTGACCAGAGTGTCGTACACGACATTCCGGATGAGGAGACGCACTCCGAGGTAGGCGCCGCCAAGTCCGATGACGCTTCCTGCGCTGATGCCCGCTTTCACTTCGAGAGACGCCATCCTGTCCTCACTCGTGAAGAGGCTACTTCCTCATCGGCGGAAGGCCAACAAGCCTGTGCCCTCGGGCTAGTACTGCAGGAGCAGGCAGTCCCCGTTGTTGTTGGGGTTTGCCCCGAAAGTGAAGCCGTTGATGGTGGCTCCGGTGGAGAAGGTCTGCTGGCCGAACCCGTCGCGCACGACCTGAGCCTCACGCAGGCGCCCCGCCCAGTTAGACGGGTTTGCCATCCAGTAGGACAACCTCGGGTACTTCCCCGTGCGCGTAGTGAGATTGAGCGTGCTTCCGTTACTGTTGAACACGCGGTTGCAGACGACCACGGCGGACGTACCCGGGCTGTACGAGTAGGAGTGGTGCGTGCCGCCGCCCCCTCCGTCGAAGAGAACGCTGCCGGAGTTGTTGGACACCAGCAGCCAGTCCACGGGTTGAGGTCCCGCCACCGTGGAGGCTCCGTACAGGCGGCCGTCCGTCTCAGCGTCGGACGCGTCGCCAGTCTCGGGGTCAATCCAGGCCCCACCTACAGCGCCGAAGGTCGACTGCCCCGTGAGTCCTGTAGTGATCTGGAACCAGCAAGTCTCTTGCGTCTCGATCACGCGCACAACGACGTTGGTGTTGTACACGGCGTTGGTGGTTTGCTGCCCCCAGCGGGTGTAGCCCGCGAAGACGTTACCATTCCAGGGGGACACTGCGTTCCACCCGTTGTAGGTGGCTCCCGCGATGACGTTCTTCACCACGCCAAACCAGATGCCGTTCGTCGCGGCCGAGTCCTGAGAGCCGGCAATGTTTGCGATGGCGCCCGGCACCGTGGCAGCAGCGGTTCCTGCAATGACGATACGGGTGTTCTGACAGAAGGCCGTCGCAGTCGAAGGCGGGGCTCCGATGATTGCAACAGTGAGGCCGCCTGCCACCTCTTTCGACCACGTCCACGCTGACCCGGTTCCGCGAACCACCACAGGGGACGGGCTCCCGATGACCTCGTTCGCGTACGTGCCGCAGTTCCTCGCTGTACCATCCGCGTACACAACACTCGTGGCGTTGGTCAGGAGCGCGTAGAGGTTGTCGAGGACCAAGTTGACCGTGTTGTTAGCCAGCGGTGCTGCAACCGGTACGGTGTTCACCACAGTCATTCTGGCGTTCAGTGCGGGAAGGCTCATGCGAATACCCCAGAAGTGACGGTCAGCCCGCTGAAGGAAAGGTCACCAGGCGTGGAGCCGGTCAGGCCCGAGAAGCTCAGTCCAGCCACGACGACAGGGATAGGGATCCACTGGAGCACGCCGCCGCGTCGAACGAGCATCGTCTCGTCAGTGGTGGCCTGAAGCACGACGGGCGTGTTCGCGTTGCCCTGCCAGACAGGCACAGCCGTCGTCTGCCCTGTGTGGGCCGAGTTCGCCCAGGCGAGATTGGTGAGCGCAGCGTGGTCGGTGGTTCCTGCCGAGCCGTTCGCGGCTGCCGTGATGCGCCCGAAGGAATCGACGGTGATGTTTGCATTGGTGTAGGCGCCCGCGCCCACTGCCGTGGTGGCAAGTCCCAGAGAAGGAGTTGTGCCCCCAGTCGAAGTAAGCTCCCCTGCGTCTGCGTTCACTGCCGTGACAGGTGCTACCCCGTTGGCAGCGGAGGTCAAACGGCCCTTCGCGTCTACCGTGATGCTCGCGTACGTGTACGAGCCCGGGTTGACCAGAGTGTTGGCAAGGTCGATGCTGTAGTTACCACCCGCCCCGCCGTTCACGATGAGGAAGTTCGCCGAGGGGGTAAAGACCCGTTCTTGCGTCAGCGTCCCGTTCACGGCCAGGGTGAGGTACTGCGCGTCTACAGGAGCCCCGCCGCCGCCTCCGCCGCCTGGAATGTCGATCTGCAACGAGCCATCTGGCTGCAGGGTCGCTGTCACCCCTGCGCCCGTGAAGTTCACAACGCCGGAGAACCCGACATCAATGCCGGCGTCCTTCGCGAAGATGCCTGTGAGCTCGTACTCGGTTGCCATGCGACTCCCTTGCGGAGTCTACATCTTCTGGGCCGCGGGGAGAGGCGCAGAGGGCTCTACGTCATCTCGAAGACGCAGTGCTGGCACACGAACACGAACCCGTCGATGCCGCGCCACAATCCGCTGCCATCGCATGCAGGGCAGTCCGACGTTGTGAGCGTGGGCGCGAAAGCGGCGACGACAGGGCTAGGCGTTTCCGTTTCCACCTCTGCACTGGGGCCGGAATGCTCTTCCGACACAGGGAAGGTCATGACCCTTCCTCAGGCGGGGCCACGCGGCTCTCCACAAAGCGGACCAGGGTGTCGAAGGCATAGTTGAACGCCGCGGCAGCGAACCCGAACGCGATCGCCTGAGGCACGATCCGCCAGTTCAGGTACCCTGCGTTCCACGTTCCCGCCTGCAGCATCAGGTAGGAGATCCACCCGGCATGGAACCCGGTGCAGAACGTGCAGTCCAGACCCTTGTCCACGAGCGCGATCCGGCCTCGGATGAACTCCACCTTGTTCTGCAGCCAGAACCCGATGCCGTACGCGACCAGGAGAAAGAGCACCAGTTCCATCGTGTCCATCAACCCCTCCGGCGCGAGCCAGTGCTCGCGACACGGCGGGATGTATCACGCGGTGTCGTCGTGATCCTGCAGCAGGACGTCTCCGCGGACTTCGCGAAGATCTCAACGGTGTCCGGAATGCCGTCCCCGTCGCAGTCGAACCCGAGGTCGATGTGCTGGAGGTTCAAAGCCTCCAAGAGCATCTTCCTCTCCTCCATGTCCGGCTCTGACGGGTGGCCGTTGACCAGTCGGAACTCGAGCTTGAGGAGGCGCTGGATCGCCTCCCCGAGACCGACTTGCATCTGCTTCTGGGTGGTAGTGGTCGAGGTTTCCATGCACTCATTCTAACGCGAGAAGGGCGGACCGGGTTGCCCCGATCCGCCCCTCATTTCAGCGGCTCACGCCGCTACGATCAGAGCACCTTGGCGATGAACTGCGGTGCGAAGTACACCAGCGGGTTGGCCTGGGCGGCACGAGCCACCACGTAGCCCACGCGCATGATCGTCTGGCCCGCGGTGCTGGGCGCGGTGGCCGAGATCTGACCGTTGGCCGCGAGGTACACCACCTGGCCGAGGCTCACGTTGCCGGTCTTGGCGATCGACACGAGGTTACCGAACGTGTTGGCCACGAAGGCCCCCGCACCCGAGCCCGCCGAAGCCGACAGGGTTGCACCGATGATGTTCGGTGCGTTGGTGGGATCGGCAGCAACGAAGCCCGTGGAACTCACGGCCACGAGAACACCGTCTGCGATCGCGTCCGTGAAGGGCAGGTTCGTCATGTCTGCCGCGTACTGACCGTTCGCAAGGGAGTTCTTGCGGTTGACCGGGTTCCAGAGCTCGATGTTGCCGGTCATGTCAACGGTGCTGAACCCGCCCTTCGCGGTGACCTGCATCACACCGCTGGTCGCCTGAACCTGCAGCGAGCCGTCGATGTTGGCGACAACCTGCGACTTGAGCGCGTTGCCGGCATCGACTGCCTTGACGGTGGCAGAACCGGTCTTGGCCTGAGCCAGGAACGCGCCGCCGTCGGCCTGCACGGTGACCTGACCCTCAGCGACCAGCATTGCGTCGTAGTTGCCTGCCGAGCGCACGTCATCGAACTGGAGCTGAGCCTGAGTCGCGCCGCCCGCTGCCGGGACAACACCAACGTTGAGGCTCTGGCCGCTGTCTGCCGCGACCTGGTAGAACGACGAGCCCGCCGCCTGGTACTGGATGGAGGCGACGCCTGCACCCTTGGACACGATCAGGTTGCGACCGGCCGTCAGTGCGATGCTGTTGCCGGTGTCGTATGCCTCCTGAAGGTCGACCTGCCCAACGCTCGTCCACGCGTTGTTGCCCCCGAAGTAGACTTCGGTGGCATTGATAGCCATGGCGGTGATGAACGTGCCCTTGGGCCAGGAGCCGCCGGTCGGGTTCTTGAAGTTCGCGCTGCCGTTGGCCACCGCCATGACAGCGATGTCCGCCTTGAAGAGCTGGGCCGCGGAGAACGCACCGGCCTGCACCTGATTCTGCGCGAACGGCACCGACTGGGAGACCGGAGCGCCGCCCACACCCTTGAGGGTGATGACCGAGCCAGCCACGCTGTTGACGATGTAGTAGCCGCTGTTCTCGTCCGCGAACACCACGACGATGATGTCGCCGTTCGCCAGAGCAGAACCTGCGGTGCCGGCCGTGATCGTGGGGGCAGAGGTGGCGGTGATACCGGCCACGAAGGTCAGGTTCGACCACACGTTCGTGAAGTCGACGTTGCGGTTCATCTCGACGGTCAAACCACCGCTCTGGGCATTCGTCGTGGTGTTGCCCACGCCCAGGTCGATGAAGTAGTCGTCGACCGTGATGTTGACCTTGTTCTTCGCAACGATGTCGCCCTCGACCGTGAGGTCACCGGTGATGTCCACATCGCCGGTGAAGGCCGCGCCTGCCGAGCCCGTGATCAGGCCCGTCACGCCGAGGGTGCTGAGGGCCGTCACCGCGTTAGAGAACGTAGAGGTGCCAGCAACCGTGAGGTCCTCGCCCATCGCCACATCGCCCGTGAGGGTCGAGGTGAGAGCGACACTCAGCGTGCCGTCCGTCGAGACGTTGCCGGTGGCGGCGTCGACCGTGAAGTTGTTGTTCACGTTGACGTTGCCGGTCACGCCGAGGCTGGAGGACAGCGTCGCGGCGCCAGTCACAGCCAGCGTGCTGCTGAGCGTGGTCGCATCGGACACCGAGAGGGTGCTGCTGGTCGAGACTGCGCCGTTGTTCGCGACCTGGAACGCGTTGCCAGTTCCGACGTTGAGGGTGGCGGCGATGTCCGCGTCCGCGGCGGAGAGCGTCGTGGTGAACGCGCCGCTGTTACCGCTGATGCTGCTGGAGCCCGTAATGGCGTCCGTGACGGCGAGGGTACCCGCAACAGCGGTGTTGCCGCTCGCGGCCGCGACCGTGAACTTGTTCGTGGCGACGTCGAAATCGCCCGCGGTGTGAACTGCGCCGGTGGTGCCGCTGACCGTGAAGTTGGTGCTGTCGACCGTGATGCCGCCGTCGAGGTTCGCGGGACCGGTCACGGTGAGGGCGCCCGGACCGTTCATCGTGACAGCGCCCGAGGACGCGGTCACCTGGAAGTCGCCGTTGCCGACGTCGATGTCGCCAGCGACCGTCAGGTTGTCGCTGAGCGTGGCCGCGCCGGTGACGGACAGGGTGCCGCCAGCAGAGAGGTCGCTCGTCGCCGACAGGGTGCCCGTGACCGTGCTGTTACCGGTGATCGAGGCGCCGCCGCTCGACACCGTGAGGGCGCCGCCGAAGCTGCCGGTGCTGTTCGCGCTGAACGTGCTGTTCGTCGAGAGCGCGCCAGTCACCGCAGCGGTACCACCGACCGAGAGGTCGGAGCCGATCGAGAGATCCTTGCCGTTCACGATCGTGACGTCGTCGTTGAACGTCGAGGTGCCGGTCACAGCGAGCGTGCCGCTGAGAGAGCTGTTGCCGGTGACACTGAGCGTACCGCCGACGGTCGCGTTGGCGGTCACGGCCGCGCTGTTGAGGGTGGCTGCGCCGCTCGTGCTGAGCGTCGTGAGGTTCGTGTTGCCGGTGACGCCGAGGGTGCCGCTGACGGTCTCGTTGCCGGTGATGGCGACGTTGCCCGTGATGTCCGCGCCATTGGAGGACACGGTGAGCTTGTCGGCGAGAGACGTCGTGCCCGTGACCGCGAGCTGGGACTGCGCGGTGAGGTTGCCACCGATCGTCGCAGTGCCCGTCACGGAGGCGGTGCCGCCCACGGAGAGGTCGGAGGTCGCGCCCGAGAGCGTCACGTCGTTAGAGAACGTGGAGGCGCCCGTGACCGCGAGAGTGTTGGACAGCGTCGTGGCGCCGGTCACGGCGAGCGTCTGGCCGACAGCGGCCGTCGTGGTCACGGAGAGGCTGTTGAGGGTCGCTGCGCCGGAGGTGGCGAGCGTGTTCAAAGAGGATGCACCGCCGACGGTGAGGGCGTCCGTGACATTGACGTCGCCGGTCACAGCCGCGTCGCCGCCGACGCTGATGTCTGCCGTGACGGCCAGGCCGTTGCCGCTTGCCGCGGTGAGCGCCATCGCGTTGATGCTGACGGTCGAGTCGGCGTTGACCTTCTCGGTCAGGCCGTCATTGGAGACGAGGAGGTTGTTGGTCTGGGTATTGGCTGCCATGAGTGCACCTGGGGAGGGGAGTGAGAGTCGGGTACGGGGCGGCCACTCGGAGTGGTCTCTCCGATACTACGTGTGCGCGCCCCGGCAGCGTAGTGCGCTTTCAGCAGGGTGAGCACTGATCTTTCGATCGTGCAGGTGCGCTACAACAGCCGTGCTGAGAGGGCCAGCGCCAGGATGACAGTGCCGGTGGATGACCCGCCCGTGGCCGATACAAGAGTGCCCACCTTCATAACTGTCTGCCCCGACGTGGACGGCGGTGTAAGGGTTGCACGTCCCGACATGAAGGGACTGACCCACACTGTCTTCCCGATGTCGCTCGTGGCGAGGGGCGCTTCAAACAGGATGGATGTGGTGCCGTTGAAAATCACGCCGACGGGCGACCCCGAGGCGGTCGAGCTAGCGGAGATCCCCACAGCAAGTCCTTCGCTGTTGAGCGCACGTGCGCGAACGACAGCCCCAGGGTTCACAATGGGGTCATCCATGCGGAGGATCTCCCCCGCGGTGACGTTGTCACCTGCAGGGGCGGTAAATCGGAAGTCAGTCGTCGGAGGAGGGGGCTCGGGCGTGGAGCCCGCCGTCGGCCCGATGTAACGGAAGCCGACCACCCAGGGATCTGTGATCTGGGCGCGGAAGTCCGTGGACAGAAGCAGGAGACCGCTGGGGTAGTTGAACACCCAGCCCACGCTCTTGCTCTCACCCGTTCCCGTAGTCCCTGCAGAGGTCGATACGAGCACGCCGCCCGCCGCAGGATTGCCGTTGTAGAGCTGGATCGCGTAGCCGTTCGACGGCGCCCCGTTCGCCTGCGGGACGAGCTGCGGCAGAAGCCAGTTCCGCAGCAGCGTCGAGTTCGTGTTCCCGTAGACGCTGTAGGCTGCCCAGGTCGAGCCGTTCGTTCCCGCCACAGCAGTCAGGCGGGTTGCCTGACCGATTTGGCTGCGATCCTGAATGAGCGTGGGGTTGGCGGCGGCGTTCGCACGCGCAATTGTTCGAGTTCCTGCAGGCAGAGTACGGAGCGTCGGCATCGACGTCCACACAGTGCCCGCGTCCACGATGAAGTTGTTCGCGAAGAACGTCTCATACCAGACAGCAGACGCATTGGCGTCGATGACGCCAGCCTGCATCACCTTGCTAACAAGGTTGATCTGCTCCTGATTCGAGAAGCCCACGGTCCCGCCTCCGTCCGAGAACTACTCGGAGTGTTCCTGATTGGCCTGAACGAGGAGGCCGCGCGCCACAGCGTCAAACGGCTCGGAAGCGGCCCGCACTTCCGTGATCTCGATGCCGAGCTTCTTGCGCTGACGCTCCACCACAGACTTGAAGATGTCAAGGAAGCCCTTCGCTGTTGAAGTTCCGCCGCTCACGATGATGGGAAGGGGCTTCGTGACGGTCTGGCCCAGGCCGCGACGCTTGAACTCGTTGGCCGTCCACTCGAGCGTGTAGGAGATGAGCTCCTTGTAGTAGTAGGAGATCGCTTCCTGCTCGCGGGTCACCGGGTTCGCGAGGTCAATGCCCTCCTCCTTGATGGAGCACATGCGGCTCGCCGTCGTTCCGACCGAGCGCGCAGCCCCGCTGTCGATCCAGTCGCCACCACGCTCTACCGAGAAGACCATCGTCTCCACGGCGGAGTACCCGAGCGCGATGTTCGTCATTCCGGAGCCGAAGGAGAACGACAGGGCAGAGAAGTTGTCCTTGGCCGCCTCGGCGTAGATGATCGCCATCGCTTCGTTCGACGGCGTCGCCGTGTAGCCGCACTGGGTCACGATCTTCTCGAACACTCGCTTGTGGTAGATCACGTCGCGGGAGAGGTTGTCCACAGGCGCCGCAGGAACGCTGTAGTAGCAGTGCTCACCCGGAGTCTTGGGCGCGCCCAGGAGCTCCTTGATCATGTAGCCGAGGACGTCCATTGCCTCGAGCTCACCGGCAGCGATGAGACCGCCGGACAGGGGACGGCGGGCTTCGCGCCCGAACACGGCAGCGAGTTCGAGAGCCTGATCGCCCAGAAGCAGAAGTTCGTCGCCCCGCTCCACGTACGCGGCCTTCGAGAGCTTCAGGACCTTCTGTGCCGACTTCGGCAGGTCGAGGAAAGCATCGCGCATGCGCTTGGTGACGACCTTGTCGCCATCGAAACGGCCCGCCACGAGATTCATGGTCCCCACGTCGAGACCCACGCCCAGGTTGCTCATCAGTCCTCCTTCTTTTTGGTGCTGCGCCGCTTCTTCGCGGCCTTGAGTGCTGCTGCCGCTTCCGCAAGGTCGCTGCTGGAACCGCTCTTTTCCTTCGCTTCCAGGCCCGCGCCCGAGAGTTCAGACGTCCCCATGCTGGGGATGAACATGTCCGAATCCTCCGGTGCGCTCTGGGCCTCGACAGTGGCCGCGACGGGAGCCATTGGCTGAATGACCTGAATGACATGCGGCACGGGAGCGGGGAGAGCGGCCCGCTCTGCTTCCCTCTCGGCCTGACGCTGCATCATCCTGTTCACGTCCGAAGTCAGGGTGATGACGGCCAGCATGACCTGCTGAAGCATCCCGCGGAGGCTCTCGATGTCGGAAGAGGCAATCACGGGGGCGGCAACTTCCGCCTGCACGGGCGGGGCGGCGGGGCCGGCCACCTTCCGCGGCACAGCCGGGGGAGATCCTGCCGACTCGAGTTCGTACAGGCAGGCGCGAAGATGTGCCATGAACGACGCGGCCTCTGACGGACTCAGCCTCAGGAGTGCGCGGTCGTCCCCGTCATAGAACGCGATGTCACTGCCGCTGCGCCCCATGCGGACGCGCAGCTCCCCGACGCCTCGCCAGCCGAAGAAGTCATCGTCGTAGCCATCCAGGACGCTCTCGACGTCGGAGCGGAGGATGGTCCACTCGTCCACCCGCGTCTCGGACGCACGCACGCTGATGCGAACGGAATCGTTCTCGGGCAGCGGTTTGACCGCGAGCGGGGTCGAGAAGTAGCCCATCAGAAGAACACCACGGTGTAGGAGTCGAGGCTGATCCTCGCGTCCGCGATCTGGATCTCGATGTAGACGCCGCCGTTGCAGGCAAAGCCACCGAAGGTGCCGTTCACAGTGTTCCCGCTCGAGGACGCCTCCCTAATCTGACCGTTTGTGAGGCCGTCGTCGAACTGGGCGAAGTCGTAGAGTGCTCCGCTGAGGTAGAGAGGGGCGCAGGTGGGTCCAGAGTTCCCGCCGTTGCTGCTCGCCACCCGTCGCACGCGGATGACCATGAGGTTCGCCGCAAGATCGGCTGTTGCCGAGGTGACGAACGTCCCCGTGAAAATGATCTGTAGCGATGCTCTGTCGAGGCCCGAAGTGTCCACCATCGTTCGGTAGAACGATGCAGGGGCGCCCAGGTTCGTGTAGTCCGGGTTTCCCGAGGGGTTGAACGACGTCCAGTTGGCGTTCGCGGCTCCGTTCGTGAGCTTCGCGGCGCTCGGAACGATGAGACGACCCAGAAACACTTGAGTCTCGCCCGCCTGCAGGGTCGCAGCGCTGTTCCAGTTCCCTGCGGAGTTCCCGTTGTTGAACGTGCTAGTCTGCCTCCGAGCCTCGTCGTCGAAGTTCTCGACGAGGTTGGTACTGGTCGTGCCGTACGTGTCGATGAGCACGGGGATGAACGGGGAGAGCGTCGAGCCGGTAGCGCCCCAGGTGTCGCGGGCGAGCGCCTGCGTGGCGGCTGTCGTTGTGGCGCGTCGGAAGTTGGACTTGTTGAGCGTCGCGTCCCACTTCAGGTACGAGATGTTCCCGAGGTTGTAGGAGGAGTTCCAGCCCGTAAAGAAGGATGTCCCGGCCCCGCCTGGCAACGGGGACTGGTCGAAGGTGTCGATCCCTGCCTCCGGTGCCCCGATATTGAGGTTCCCGGACACGCGTGCCGTGTTGGAATTGAGGCTGCCGATGTTGTTGGCGGTGAGCGTGAACTGGCTCCCGTTCGTGTAGAACGTCAAGCCGCTGAGCTTCTTCGTCACCGCCTGACCGAGCGTGGGTTCCAGAGCGAGGGGCCCAGTCATGGTGGGCGGCGTAGGGCCCACGTCCAGGAACGCAGGTTCCGAGGTGTACGGGTAAGGCCCTGTCCCGTCCGTGTTGGTGTCCGTGAACATCGTGATGGAGACGTTGACTTTGCCGCCTTGCTTTCCGGCGGCCGTCAGTATGGTGCCGAAGTCCACCACGACTGCCATGTTCGCCATGAACCGGTTGTTGTTCGCCTGATAGCCCGTGAGGGTCACGGCGATGGTGGCGTTCGGGTTCGTGACCGTCCCGTTCCCGGCCAGGCTGGGAGAGGTGAACGATGCGAGAACGCTGACACCGTCTGCATCGTACAGATCTACCTGAACATGAGCGTTACCGCCGAATCCTGTGCACAGACCCGGGGTAGTGTAGGTGGCCGCGGTGGAGCGCGTTGCCGCCTGAACAGTCCCGACCCAGCCCCCGGTGGCGAAGGGATTGCCCTCAAGGGTCGGAGCGGCGATGAAGGCGCTTGTGCGCGCAGTGCTGTCCGTCACCGCCTGATTGCCGTCGTCGCCGTCCGCCGTGTTCCAGTGCGAGGCGTAGGTAATGGGGGGAGGGGGCGGAACGTACACCGTCGCGATACCGCCCACAGAGGCGGCCCGAACATCGACACCGACGAAGTTGATCGAGTTGAACGCGCCGATGAGAGCCCCTTCATCGTACACGTTGATGGCCGAGGCACCCGACCCCGACTGCTTCACGAAAGTGAGCGGGGTCGTGTTGCAGACGATCGGGTTGGGGGTCGTCAGAACCCAGAGCGTGTCTGCGTTCGAGGTGCCTTCCGTGACGCGGACCTCGATACCGTCGAAGATGTCTTCGTTGGTGTTGAAGTCGTCGGAGCGGACCCACGTGCCGTTGCTGCCCATGCCGGCGGCCTGAACGACGTAGATGCCGTTCTGCCACGCGAGCGCCTGCCCCTGCACGAGAACGCGGTCACCAACCGAGAGGTTCACCCCGTCCACGTTCAGGGGCGCCCCTCCTGAGAGGTTGACGACGTTCGACGTGGATATAGCAAGGACAGGCTGCCGGACCGGCAGGGAGGTATTCGGGTTGAAGACGAGCGAATAGCCCGAGATACCGTAGCCGGACATGAGCCGAGTTTATGCCTCGGCTCCGGTCTGGGCCAAGGCCGGTGGGCTCAGCGTCTCGGCACGTCCGAG
>Ga0078894_10002673_pt1 | contig 13474 bp, 27 predicted proteins | sample LauGreSu1BDMLBSD_2_FD_67506 | JGI IMG/M metagenome (GOLD analysis project Ga0078894, IMG submission 67506) | Freshwater lake microbial communities from Lake Michigan, USA - Su13.BD.MLB.SD (version 4) (version 4) | ecosystem: Environmental > Aquatic > Freshwater > Lake | place: Lake Michigan...
CGGGGTCCAAGTGAAGACGGAGGAGCCCCAGGCGATCGAGCTACCGAGCATTGCTACCAACGACGTCCAGGTCAAGCAGGAGTTCAGCTCCGTCAGAGAGAGCGAGGGGGAAGAGGAGGAAATCGTGTAGACTGAGTCGGAGGAAGATTCTGCGCAGAGCCGGGAGGCGCTCAACGAGAAGATCCACGAGCGGATCAAGCAGCTGCTGGGGTGCAACTACAGCAAGATCAAGTCAGAGAAAGAGGAGGAGTCGAAGAGCAAGGCTTCAGTTCGGTCAGGCAGAGGTAAGTGGCACTACACCTGCGACCAGAAGTACGGGTTCAACGTCAGCTACTCGAATGGCGACACCATCATTTCAATGGGCCAGGTCTTCATCATCCAGACGCCAAAGATGAGCATCTCCTCCAAGTACCGCGGCTACCCTATCCCCGTCATCGAGCCGTTCTCCAACCAGAACCTCGTCTTCGAGGACTCCGAGCTCAGCAGAGCATCGCGCTTCAGAGCCCACGAAAATTTCTCCCACAGCAGCGTGAGTCGATCTTACCAGAGCTCTTCCGGGTTCGCCGGGGAGCTTTCTCACGAAGCGAGGGCGAGCGATGAGGTGGAGGAGGACGACTTCGTTATCATCGAGAGCCAGAGTTCCCCGCCGGCTGAGTGCTTCACTACGCGGGGACCAATCTTCTGTGTACACTCTTACTTGACCAAGGCGGAGTCGGAGAGGCAGAGAGGCCTGGCAATCCAGGAGGGCCTGAAGTACGAGGAAGAGTACCTCTCCCACAAAATCAAGCTGCGGGTGGTCAACGCCTAAAAGGCCAAGGAGAAGAAGCCGGCCCCACAAGATGCCTCCTTCTACAACTCGGACTCCTAAAACATCAAGAGAGAGGATATCGCGCAGATCCACACTCTTCCCTTTCTGGAGTAAGAGGAGCAGTCCTACATGTCAGACACCAACTACCAGATGTACGGCCTCGACAGCATGAAGATCCCCACGGCCGTCATCCTCCAGTCGGACAGAAAGCAGCAGTAGTCCTTCGCCAGCTTCATCAAGCAGGAGTTCCCCGCGGGGAGGAGTGAGGGGACGACCCCCAAGGACCCAGCAAACCAGGTCTCCAAGGAGAGGCAGCGATCGTGTAGCTTCTTCGTGGATAGCACCTACTTTGGACATAGTCTTGCGCTCAAGCGGGCCTTCATGATGAAGAACACGATCATGAAGGTCTTTAAATACGGGACGAAGGACTTTTTTCGCTTCTCAAACGCGACCCTCATCGAGTAGCATGACGAGCTGGAGGACAGCATCCGCCTGCTCAGGACTGAGCCCAAAGTATACGGTAACTAGAAGCGGAAGCGGATGCTAAAGTACTACGACCGGGTGTGTAAGATGCTCAAGCGCGTCCACCTAAGCAAGGACTTCAAGGAGAAGGTGAGTAAGAAGGAGGAGGAGCCAAAGCCCGCCCCAGAGAAGTTCCAATCCAATTTCAACAGGTCTGACATCCAAAAGTTCGTGACGTGGTGCAAGTACAAGCAGGACAGGGTCTTCTTCTCCTCGGTAACGCAGTCCGTCGTTCCTCTAACCTACGATGCTTCCTATTTCTACCCCATCTACCACAACTTCGCAATGAGGCTTCAGATCAACGTAGAGAGACCTAGGCTTTCCAAGTCTCCCTACCTCCCCCTGAAGGAGGAGCCGTCTAAGAGGCCGCAACTCTCGCAGCCAAACTACGGCCTTCTGATGACGAGGACTCTCACATGTAACCTATAGCTCTAACGACATCTATAGAAAGTCAGTTTGAGGAGAAGAAGCAACAGCAGGGCATATGGCCGTAGGAACGAGGGATAAACGTGATACCCGTCGCTTCTGAGAAGAAGTCTCATGCCTTTAACAGGCTGGACATCGAGATCCCTCTATATCAATCGGGGCCGCTCGTCATGGCGGTGCCGAAGCATTAAGACGGCGTTAAGAAGCAGGAGCCGACTAGGCTCGGCGGGATCTTCGGGAAGGCACATAGGCCTCTTCTGAGCAAAGTAAGCCTTCACAACGACCGAGCTGAATACGACTCGGAGTACAACGGCCAAGAGGAGGAAGAGATGCTCAAGGCCTTTTGTGGTCTTCACAACCAACCAATGAGTCAGAAATCCTCCAGTCATAATCAAAGCGCCTCCCAAGACCATTCGGAGAATCAGAACTTCCTCCTCGAGTTCACAGGCCTCAACGACCTTAGGAATCACCCCCTGGGGCTAGTGCAGCAAGCTCAGTCCCAATGCGACTTCACAGTCCAGCTGTCAGAGAACGAAGACGAGCGCCAGGCCGGACACCTCGGTTACCTGTCTGAGACGCCAGGTAGACATTCGCGCCCACGTTGGTTTTGAAGAGTGTTGTGTATAAAGTTTATAAAAGATTATATTAATACTTGAGTTTATTAAATATGAGATTAGTTGTGCCGCAAAGGCTCATCAGGACTCTTCTCCGCAACCAGGCTCTTAACGCAGAGGAGCCTGACACCAAGGCCGAGCAAGAGCCCAGTAGCGCGGAAACCATCGAGACTCGGCTCGTCGATTTATGGGCCCAAGGCGGCGATATTGATTAGTTCATCACTGAGATCGACAGTCTCAGTCAGATTAGCACCTGGAAGGGAAGCAATGTCGATATTGTTATCCATCACAAGCTCTTCAACGTGATAGACGAATTGCTAGAGAGACTGAGCGACGACCTTGAGAGAGGTACAATCGGAGTCGAGGACAAGATCATGAAGGCAGTCAAGTTTCTGAAGGTAGCGATCATTTACGCTTCGAGCGTGCACTTCTTCAGCTCGAGCGAGGTAAGACCCGACATAAATCACTCTGCAGCGAATCATCAAGCTCTACAAATACTACAATGAGACTCTCAACCTTGAGATGCTCGGAGAGATAGTCAACGTCCTGATCACACTTACCTCCAAGCAGATCGAGAAGAGACCTCAGTTTCTGCAAGGTGTGACTGCGCCTCTCGACAGGCTGAACGAGGAGCTTAAGGAGATTACTGAGAAGAATTTCGAGGGGCTCATTGCTCTTTTCGATTTCTTCATTGACTTGATGAAGATGCCTGAGGACCATTATGGAAACTTGTTTGAGATAAGCATCAAGAATCTCAGTGTCCAGCATTAAAAGCTTGTTTCGTCGGTAGACTAGGCTGCCTCTCTGGAGAACAGGAAATACCAGCTATAGAGACTGGCCAGCAAGGTAACAACTAAGATCTAGGTCGAAGAAGTCCTAACCATAATCTTCAGGTACATCAATGTTTACTGTAAGTCTTTGTGCTTGATAGTCGCCTTCAGTGAACACGGGGAACCTAAACAAGCCGAAGTGCAAACATGCCCAATCTACTGTTCTCGAGTAGCTTCTTCCGCCGAAGCTGCTCGTCCGCAAGATCATCCAGCTCCTCCAGACCTAGACCGTAGCTAAGGTAAGAAACCTTACTCCTCAACGCTTGCAGAAGCTCCACGTTCAGGCCATGAACCTGCTCTTCCTCTTCATGATGCTCGACCTCAATCAGACCTTCGCCTACCTCCAGACAGCCGACAACCCGTACTACGCAGAGGCCTGCGCCCACCACGAGTTCTATCTGAGCCTCCTTTAGAGCTTCGCAAGGTACCACGCATTCGAGAAGCTGGACCAGCAGGATGAGGAGTAGATGGCCGTCCAGCGGGAGCTGGTCGCCACCTCCTCAGAAGAGACGGCCTTGCCCTCGGTGAAGAGCCAGCGCTACCTCAATAGCTTCCTGAACTTTCTCTGCAACCTTTTTACCCTGAAGAACAAGCCGCTACAGACCCAGATGTACCCCTAGCTTTTGAAGCCGCTACTAGCCATAGTCTTTGTGAGGCCGACCGCCGTCGCCTACCCGATCAACATCTCGACCTAGCTGAAGGCAGCGAAGCTCCTCAAGGAGGTCATCAAGACCCAGAGCCTTGACGATCAGGAGGCCGTCCAGCGGCTTATCGCCCGCTTAAAGGAGGAGATGGCGCTACTCCACCAGCCGGAGCGTGTCTGGGTCAAGTTCGCGGATGACGACTGCGAGAACGAGACCCTGCCGACATACCGTCACGACCTGATCCGGACTTTCCTGCGCCTGCTCTCCTCGTCAATCCTCAGGAACGACCCGAGTAAGTCCTGCCCCGCATGACTCCCTATCAGACGCGATTAATTTCAACCAGAACTTCGTTGCCAACAGCAGAAAGATCCTCGACAGCCAGCTTCTCCAGGAAACCATGATGCGCGAGATATTTGAGCCGAATGCCGTCGGCAAGGACGACTACCTCTAGGCTAACGTCGACCCTGTCATCTACCAATGTAAGACGTCGCTATGTCTGATCTGTGAAGGCCTGCAGCTGGTGTCCTATGTGTTCAACGATCTTCCACAGAAGATCCCGGTCTTTATCCAGAACGGCTACTTCAAGGCCGTCCTGGAGTCGCTCTCAGCCCGTCTGCCTATCCAGCCGGACCTGGTCGTCCTCCTGCTGAAATTTCTCTAGACCTTGTGCCTCAACCACCAGGGGAGCGAACTGATCGCGAGCGGATCCTCCATCTTGTCTACCTTTGCTGAGACCGCGTGCAAGCCAGCCGCCCACAAGCACTTCGTAAACGCCAACAAGGTGATGCTCTTCAGCGACATGACCCAACAGCTGGCCGCCTCGAGCAAGCCGGTAGCCGTCGCCTTCTTCAAAGCCATCATCGCCAACTTCGACTTGCTGGTCGACCAGGCCTGGCATGTGACCGAGCTCTACGTCACTATGGAGGAGACCGTCAAGGGCAAGCCCAAGGAAGAGCAGGAGTCGGCGCGAGTGAGCTACGACCGCGAGCAGATTAACCTCGAGAAAACCTTCGAGACATGCTCGAACCTCCTCTTCTTCTTCATCGACAGCGATTCCGGAAGCAGCTTCCCCGCGGATGCCATCAAGGCCTGCTAGGACCAGGCCATAGCCACGCTCACCAAGGTGGTGACTACCCCACTGGTCGCCTCGGCCTGCTCAAACATGTTCCCAGTCTTCATTGAGGCGCTCGTCTCAATCCTGCGCACGCTTGGCGACGACCTCTTCGCCTCCTTCATCAACAACCTTCATACTTACATTGGGATACAGCTTCAGAACCTGCAGCTCCTAATTGGAGACTTCGACACCGTTGACAACGTTGAGCGGGCTCTGAAGCCAGACGCCGAGCTGGTCTTCTACGAGCTGCAGCCAATGACAAACAAGGAGCTGCTTGCTCGCTTGGAGCCTAATGACAAGGCTTCGGTCGTCTTCGGCAAGCTGGCTTTCTACTGCGAGGTTGTACACAAGAGCCCTCCTAACCTGCGGGTCGCCGTGGTCTCTGCGAAGACTGGTAGCGACCTCTTCAAGCTGCAAGCGCTCATCAATCGCTACCACGCGTCCAAGTACCAAAGCGATATCCTCAAGGAAAAGGCCCGTCTTAAAGAACTGATCGAGGATCTGCCCGAAGTGGCAAAAGCGGACTACGGAAAGTTCCAGCCATCAAAGGACCCTATGACCAAAGAAGACGAGGCCATGGCGTTATTCTTCAAGTATGAGGTAGAAAAGGTGCAGTCGCTCAAAGAGGAGAGGGCCAGGGAGAGCTTCAAAACCGCCATCGAGCTGCAGCTCGACGAGAACATCAGCCACACGTCCAACATGTGCCAAATCGCCGTCCGTAAGCTTCTCTTTGCCCTCCTCAGGTAACTCAACCGGACAAAGTTCCACTCCTCCGAAAAGCTCCCAGCGGGCAACGCCGAGATAAACCGCCTCGTCGGCGGACTCATCGCCGAGGAGTTCATCGCCTTCCGCCCACCCGGCCAGGACGAGACTGAGGCGATGCGCTGCTGCTGCCAGTTCTCCGCTGTGCTCTCCGAGTTCAACAAGGTGCTCTTCGGGACCTGGTCGTCTGGCGCGCTCTTTCAGGAGTTCTTCAACCGCGGCGGATTCGAGGCCGTCAAGGAGATGGTCCTCTGGCTTGTGGAGTACCTATACGCTATTGAGAAGGACCAAGAATCGAAGAGCCTCATCCTCTGCAAAAACGTGCAGCTGCTCTGGAGCCACATCGTTGACTTCTTCGTGCAGCTCTTCGAGACCAAGTACATCGACTCGCAGTTCCACCATTTCGTTGTCGCGTTCCCCGACGGGGAGCCGGGCCTCAGAAACTACCTCGCAAAGGTCTTCACTAAGGCGGGCGCCTTCCTCTTTGGGGAGCTCAACTAGTCTCTTTGGGTGCACTGGTTCGAAGACAAGGGCCTGAGCGTCTTCTCCTACTTCGACCGGGTCAGCGAGCTCTTTCTGGTCACGCTGCTTGACATCTACAACCACGCCAGCAAGGGGTTCAAGCACGCCTTCAAGAAGATGCCAAAGGAGTTGTCGACCGTTTTGGCCCAGTCCTTCAAAGACTTTTTGCGCTTTGTGCCGTCCGGCAAGGTTGTCCGGAAGGGCGATGTGATAGACAACTTCTACTTCAAAGCCTTCGTCGACGATGAAGACAGCCTGAGGATCCTAAAATAGGCGACGCTCGAGCTGATCAACGATGGTGAGCCGTCTATCGTTGGCCATCTGGCCCTTAGCTTGACCAACATGCTCTCCTACTAGCATGGCGCCCTTATGAAGTCACCTGATGAGGTGTTCAATGCCGTCTCGGACATGGTGACCCTCTTCCTCAAGGCCGTCCAGGTGTTCAAGTAGACAGTGAGCTTTCGCACCGACGGTTCTCAGCCCTGGGACAAAGACCGGGATCGGGCAGTGGCCGAGCAGGTCCGTTAGCTGGAGCTGGCGATTTAGCTTTTCATGTACGTGACGGAAGAGGGTAAAATTGCCTCGGACCTGGGGAAAATTGGGAGCATCCTTGACCATGTTGAGGCCAAGGACTTGAGGGAGAGCCTCGAGCGGCTGGCCACCAAGAACAAAAAAAACGTGTTCGAAGCGGACAGAGAGGAGACAGCCGCCTTGTACTAGAAGTTCACAACTGCGATGATCGAGCTGTTCAAGAGCATGCACATGCTCGATCCCAAGGCCGAGGCGCTTGGCTGCCTGCAGGACCTCGTCAACCAGGCGCTCAACCACCTCAGCTTCCTTCTCAATATCCGGGGTTTCTCCCTGTTTGACTGCCAGACGACGTTCTTGAAGGGAGAGGGCATCCGCGCCCTGCTCGGTATCAAGGCATACTCGACGGTCGACCTTTTCCCCGACGGTTTCCAGATGTCCAGGGACCAGAAGAAGCTTTAGTAGATCCAGATCCACTCTAAGATCGTGTTGCAGATGCTAAGTCAGAACGAGGCCACAATGATAAGAACTTATGAAAACTTGATCAAGAGCGTGCTCTTTATCTACTTCCAGGAGCGCAGCAGGGAGGATGAGCCAGTTCCGAAGCGGGTGGCCAGCCCAGGGAAGCCAAGCAAATCGAAGGACCGGTCGGCCCTCCTGCGGAGGAGCGAGTACGGCGAGGTGCCTCTGAAGGACTTCATCGCCTTCTTCGACCAAGTGATGCGGGTCCAGGACTTCAAGTCGTTCCTAACCGCCTGCCAGAACGTCTGCGTCATCAAGAAAAAGCTGCCGCCTGTCTCAAAGTCGCTCGACTTGTCGACCTCCCTGGCTAACCACGCGGAGGAGGAGCAGAAGAGGACGCGCTCTAAGCGGCAAGAGGAAAAGAAGAAGACGTAAAAGTAACTTGAGGCGCAGAAGGAGGAGCACTACATCTCTCTCAACCACAAGGCGCTCAAGGACATGATAGCCTAGAACGAGCAGCAGCTAGTCTCCTTCAGTCTGGGCATCCCGGCCGAGGTGGAGCGTCAGCTGAAGGGCCAGATCCAGCCATTCCAGCAGGACATCGTTTTCACCTTGCTGGACCAGCTGATCGAGCAGCTCCGCGACCAGCACATGTTGATCCTCCAGCACTGCAAGCAGCCAGCGAACCCGTCGCCTCTGGGGCTGCAGTCACGGCTAGACGACCGAGGCCGGCTAGTCGTAAAGGGAGGGAAGCTGAGCTACCAGAGCTACACTTTCGACTATCTGACGATCATGAGTAACTTGACATTCCTGATAACGCACTCGCCGGTGCTCGTCCGCTGCCTGCTCAGGCACAAAGACGGCAAGACCTTCAAGTTCCTCATCCGCAATCTCTACTTCCTTATGACCATGGCTGTCCAGGAGGCCGATGCCCCCAAAGAGTACACCATCTACTTCGACCACGCCGAGCTCTCCAAGCAGCGCGTCGACATTGTCCGCGAGTTCTTCAAGCGCGTTATGCTCGATAACCCGCACCTGACAGCCTCCGAGCGCCGAGCCAAGCTCGACGCCCGCGTCTTCTTCTAGAAGGAGGTCCTCCGGAACCTGCAAGAGCACCAGGCTTCCTCTTATCCGCTGTGGCCATACCTAAGAACGGTGTTCTCGGTGGGGGCCGTCTGGCTCCTGAGCGTGGTCCTCAAGGAGGAGGAGAAGGAGGAGCAGAAGCCGGCGGAGGACAAGAACGTGGAGAGCCTCGTACTCAATATGCAGAAGTACAGGAACATATTCCGGCAAAACCTCGTGAAGGCGCTCATCAACGAGAGCCAGCAGCACCACAAGGCCGAGCTGCAGGTCCTCGCCCTAGTCTAGGCCATCTAGCGGGACGTTAAGGAGGCACTCTCCTTCTTCGACGGCTAGAAGGAGCCCATCCAGTTCTGCATCCAGGCGCTCACCAACATCCTCAGGCCGTTCGAGGCCACTAAAGCTGTCTGGGGGGCGGAGCCCTCCTCGAATAAGCTGCTCAGCCTTGGAGACCTGGGCTTTGTATAGGCACAGCCTGAGGCGACCTCGCTGCGGAACATCGACATCGAGGAGGAGGAGTCGGAGGAGTCGGACGAGGATGACCTCCTCGAGGATGACGATGACGATGAGGACGAGGATGAGGACGAGATGCTCAGCGACACCTCGGAGCGGAACATGCGCTTCAGTCAGAACAACCAGCTAGACGAGGAGGACGAGGAGATGCTCAACGAGGAGGAGGAGGCCGATCTCTACGGAGACGAGGACGAGGAGGTCGTCATTCACCACCACCTTGGCAGAGGGGATGACAGTCCTAGCGACTTCGAAGATGAAGGCAACGATGACGAGGAGGAGGGAGAGATATACTCAGAGCTGCTTGCCGATGCCGACTACGGGGTGGAGGAGCCGGAGGACGACGAAGACTTCGACGAGTCCCTGATCCCGCCTGGGGCCGAAGCTGTAGAAGACCATGAAAACCAGGAGGAGGACTACGACGAGGAGTACGACGACAGCGCGGACTCGGACTCGATCGAGTATGACGAGGAGTACGGCGCGGACGACGACCAGGAAGACGAGCAGATAGCCATCGGCCGGAACTAGGAGAGCATGTGGGGGCCCGCACATAGCCAAAGACGGGACGACATCCTCAGCATGAACAACATGAGCATCGACATGATGAACGTGCCGAGACGGCAGGCGCGGGAGGACATGAGCCAGGACCTCTCCCAGGACGCCTCCTCAGTCGAAGTCCCGCGACCGCCCCAGGTAAGGCATTTTTTAAAATCTGTGTCTTAGTAAGAAGCACCGCAGTAGAACCAGCGCATGCTGGCCACGAGCTAACTCGTCGCACTCGACGAGATTGCAGGCATCATCAATGCAGTGACCATGAAGCTGCCGTCCTCAAGCTTCGACGAGAACTAGGCCGCCTACAACCCCGACCTGACGCTGACCATGATAGTCCAGCTTAACAAGGAAATCCAGAACAGGTTCGACATTTATACAAGCTTCATCAGGGAAGTCCCCGGGGCTCCCTCCGCACATAAGGTTCCCGAGGCGCCCCCAACAAATACGGATCAGCAGGAGGTCGTAAGCACCAAGTCTTAGTTCAGCAGCAAGAACCCGTTCCTGGCGCCTCCTCCACTTCCCCAGAATCTCTTCTTGCGATAGGAGCCCCTCGCCCTTCGTCCGACCCGACCGTAGAACCAGATACCAATGGAAGACCTAGAGATCGACCCTGAGTTCATGGAGAACCTTGACCAGACGGGCCTTCAGAACATCGCTGAGACTGAGAACCTTATGAACCAGATATCCAACCAGTCTAGACCGAGTGGGCAAGGCCTATTCAACCTGGTCTAGCTGATTGAGTCGATAAGGAACCGCGAGGAAAGGGAGCAGGTGCTCAGGAACCTCCCCCAGAGCGAGTTCAATCAGCTGCCTCCTCACCTCATGGCCGAAGGACTAATCTTGAGGCAGCTTTCCCGCAACACCGTTTCGACGTAAACGAGCCAGATCCAATTGAACTTCTAGAACGCAGCGGGCCAGACGATCTCGACTGTACAGGTTCCAAACTTCTTCGCGCAGATGAGGTCCCAGATAGGGGGCGGCAATCCACGTGTCGGTAACACGCAGAGGCAAAGGAGCAGACTGTAGTCCCTTGACCAGCAACTGAACGACATCACTGATTTCTCGAGACAACCGAACGATCCCTACATCGTGAATAACCGACAAGACTCCAACGTCCAGATCCAGTTCCTCTAAGGCATAAAGGACGATCTCGGCATAAAAGACAACAAGCTCCTCATTAGCTTCATTCAGTACTTGCAGTTCTAACTCATAGAGCTTGCCTAGAAGCAGATCTTCGACTCTAAGAGCACTCAGGATATCTCGGTATCAAGCGAGCAGGCAATCATAACGACGTTAGCTTAGCTCGATGTGGCGACGGAGCAGGGGCTTCACAAGCTTGAGGGAATGCTTGAGATGATCATGGTGTGGATCAAGTTTATGACGAACGGGCTGTTTATCCTCCAGAAGGAGCACAACCTCATGAAGAGCTTGCTGAGGGTGCCTTACATCAGGTAGGGTCTGATCCTGAAGACCCTCACGTGGCTTTCTCAAGGCGTCCACCATCTCTAAATGCATCATGATGTTGAGACTAATAAGAGGCAGCAAAATGCTTTCGTCGACACTAGCAGCCGCACTCTATCCTTGAACGAGTAAAAGCTATTCGTCGCGAGGGGGAACGGGCTGCCAGGGACCCTCGACATACACAACCAAGTCCTTTAGTGCCTGCGCTGCTTCAAGTACCTTACGACCTCCTAATCTTTAGATTAGCCACCAAACTAGAAGAAGCCTATCCCTGATCAACCGGTCTTAAGTCTCTTGGGCCTTGAGCTGTTGAAGGTTCCTCAAGAAGACCTAGGCTATCTGATGCTGGCTAAGAGGGAGGGAAATATCTGTGAATCCGACTCAATACTCTCCTAGATAGTTACCTAGATCGTTACATTCCTAAGTATTGTGGAGCAATGCCCCGCTTACCTCACAGGAAGCGCCTCATCCGACGACCTTGAACACGAGGTCTTCTGGGAGGAGACACTCTCAGTACTGAGCACGATCTTCAAGCAGGTAGCGACATCTCTCAAGCTGAATCATGAGGCCAAAGACTAGCCCCGTGTCTCGGTCTCTCTGCAAAGAAGCGTAGTGCAGAAGCTCTGCAACATCCTCCTTACCACAGAATTTAAGAGTAGAGGTGCCATCAGAAGCATCAAGGCCATTCTCACAGATATCCAGAGCTTCAGTGGGGAGGGCCATGAGTTCATCCAAGGCTTCTTCAAGCACACCCTTTCAGAGGCCCTGGAGGTCTTCGTGGCTCTGATCTAGACCGAACGCGTGGACGTCACTCTGCTGAAGAAGCGAGTCACAGTCATTAACTCAATCCTCAAGTTCGCGAAGACCAAGTCCTCTCAAGAAGCGAACATTTGCGATCAGGATCAGTTCTTCCTCGTGGTAAAGGCCATTAGCACTTTCATCGACAGCAAACAGTTCGACAGCATCGCTTCGAGCACGCAGCAAGCAGCAATAATGTTCAAGGAAGAGTTCAGAACCATCATTTCAACGCTTTTCATACTCTTTGAGTACAACCTCAAGTTCATATTCACTGACTCATCTGATGAAATATTCACGTCGACTAAGAAGCGGGCAGACAACAAGGCACCTAATGAGATCGTTGTTATCATGCAGGACGCAGAAGAGATTAAACGGGAGGCTGAGCAGGGAGCTGCAAGTTCCAAAGAGAGAGGATCAATCATGGAGGCCATTGACCAGCATTTGTAGATGAAGATTAAAGACTAGCATGCGAGGGACGACAATCGCCTTAAGATCTTCATTAAATTCTGCCTTGAGCATAAAAAGCTCATCAATAGCTTCATCCGTGCCAACCAGCAGGTCTTGAACGACTCTCTTAGGAACGTATTGATGAAGGTGGCGCCTCAGATCCTCGACTTCGACAACAAGAGACTATTGTTCAGAAGTCAAATCAAGAAAATTCAGAAAAAGTATAGGCTTAAGTATCTCGACCTCCAGGTCAGGAGAGACTAAGTCTTCGCAGACTCTTATGAGTAGCTTAAGCGGTTGACAAGTGATCAGTGGAAAGGGCAGATGGGCATTGAGTTCACAGACGAGCAAGGGATTGACGAGGGAGGGCTCACTCGAGAGTGGTTTATCCTCATCAGCCAAGAGATCTTCAATCCGGACCTTGCCCTCTTCATGTAGTCCAACGCAGGCACCACTTACTATCCGAACCCCCAGTCCGTTGTCGAGACGGATTACATCTCTCTGTTCAAGTTTGTTGGCAGGATTGTCGGTAAAGCTCTGTATGAACAGCAGCTGCTCGACTGCTACTTCGTAAAAGCATTCTATAAGATTATATTGGGGCTCCCGCTCACCTACCACGATGTGGAGGACTTCGATAACGACCTTTACAGGAACCTGAAGTGGTGCCTCGACAACTCTGTAGAGGGCCTTGGTCTTACTTTTAGCGAGACACGAGACTACTTCGGCCAGAGCGAGGAGATAGAGATCATTGAAGGAGGTAAAGACCTAGATGTCAAGGACGAGAATAAGTTCGACTACGTTCAGAGAATGGCGTACCAAAAGCTCTACAACTCAATTAAGAAGCAAGTCGACTCCTTCCTGCAGGGCTTCTACGACATCATCCCGAAAGCGCTGATCCAGATCTTCGACAACAGGGAGCTTGAGTTGCTCATCAGTGGACTTCCCAACATTGACAGTAAGCATCAAGCATAACCTATTTATAGTCATGGATCTCAAAGAGAACACTGTCTATCAAAACTATACCGCAGAGACCCCAGTAGTGAAGTGGCTGTTCGAAGTCCTGGAGGAGTTCGACAACAGCGAGCGAGCCGAGTTTATTCAGTTCGTTACAGGGAGTAGCAAGGTGCCTGTAGAGGGCTTTAAAGGCTTGCGAGGCAGCCGCGGTCTCTAGAAATTCCAAATAGTCAAATTCTTCACAAACGACGTAAACCGGTTGCCCCAAGCCCACACATGGTAAGTATTACTGTTCACTGACAACTCTGTAGCTTCAAGCAGCTGGAGCTGCCAGAGTACACGAGCAAGGAGCAGCTTAAGGAACGGCTGCTTACAGCGATAAAGGAGGGGAAGACCTTCGGCATCGCGTGAGTTAATTAAAAAAGCTTAATGTGAAGAAA
>Ga0078894_10002674_pt1 | contig 13474 bp, 2 predicted proteins | sample LauGreSu1BDMLBSD_2_FD_67506 | JGI IMG/M metagenome (GOLD analysis project Ga0078894, IMG submission 67506) | Freshwater lake microbial communities from Lake Michigan, USA - Su13.BD.MLB.SD (version 4) (version 4) | ecosystem: Environmental > Aquatic > Freshwater > Lake | place: Lake Michigan, USA...
ATTAGGCGCAAAGTCTGTAAACATACCATCCATATTAGCTAATGAGAAATTAGCAACCAATTTTCTCACTTTTACAATGTTTGGATGATTCTTATATAAAATACCATTGGTTAATGTTTGCTCAGATTCAGCATTTTTAACCAACATAGCTGTATTCATCGTAAAATTCATTCTTCTAATTTTTGTACCCTCTGCATTGAATATAAATGCACAATCATAAGGAGATTGAATTTTAAAACCTGACTTTTTATTAATAGCAAAGAACATATTAAAAGTATACACCCAAAGACCGTCTTTCTTATACTCTAAAGCATCTGGATAAGAACCTTCTGTTTTTGTAATAGAGAAATTAGTGTAATTGTTAGCATAATTTTGAGCATTTCTAATACAAGTTGCCAAATCTTGGCCTTTATAATCCCAATTCGTATTCATGGCATTGAAGGCCTTAAAATCGTCGGTTGTTAAACTTGTCATGGTTGCTGCATCTCCCTTCACAAAGGCTTGCATGAATTTTTCTACCAGATCAATGGCAGGATGTTTGTCATAAATAACCCCATTAGGATTTTTTTGTGCATTCACTCCCATTAATACACATAATAACAAGAATGTTGAAAATAATTTTTTCATTTGAATTTTGATTTAATGAATATTGAAGTTAAGTGTTTACTTTCAAAAACAAAGTAAAATAATTGTTACCTGCTAGCAAAAAAAACCTTGTAAATCAATGATTTACAAGGTTTTATAAAAATGGGGATTAGCTGATTACGATTTAGACGCTATTTTGAATGTCTTGGTAGCCGTATTAGAGCTTTTAGACTTAGAGGTGACTACCACCGTAACTGTAGATAAAACACCTGGTGATAAACTAGTTATATTGATAGCATTTGCAGCATTTGTGCTTGTAATACTATTAGTAAAAACAGTTGAATTATCTGCATCTTTCGTGACCTTAACATCAATGGTCACCCCATCCTTGGGTAAGGCAGAGGTTACATTTACATTAATGGCTTGTGTACTTCCAATAGCACCATATATTTTTGTATAATCAATTTCAGTGCTCACAGGTATTTCTACTTTAAAAGCAATATCTGCTTCAACAATTACCACAGGAGGTGGTGTTGGTGGAGTTGGCGTAGGAGACTCTCCCCCCTTACTGCAAGAGTAGAACATGATAGGAACAAATAATAATACTAATTTAAAATATTTCATATGATTCATTTTTTTTGCTTATAATTTTATCATTTTGAATTGGTAAGACAACTTACCATCAGACGAAGTTACTTTGAAAATATATACACCGGCAGATAGATCTGCAAAAGATAATCTTGAACCAGCATAAACACCTTGTCTAGAACTTACTCTAGTTCCTGTTGAAGTTTCAAAGACATCAATGTTTAATTTTTGATATCCTTTAACTACGAAATCAAAGTTCAAGAAGTTAACTAATGGATTCGGAGCTAATTTAATGTACTCTGTTGAGCTTAAATTAATCAAGTCTGTTACTATATAGTAGTAAGCATTACTAGCAAGGCTTATACATCCATTGTTTGTTGTTTTTACAGTATAACTTCCAGGACCAGATGGTTTAAAGCTAACAGCAGTTGATACTAAAGAAGTGTCTTTATACCATGTAAGACCAGTTCCTACTGAAGAAACTAAGTTTCCTGCAGTATCTCTAGAAATACTTGGTGCAACTGGTGTTGGTTTAACTAATATATCTAATTTAATTCTATCGCTATAACAACCCGACACTGTATCAGCTTGTCCAACATAGTAACTAAGTGTTGTTGGAGCAGATGTATTGAAGCTTGGTAAAGAAGTAGATGCAGTTCCACCAGTTGCATTGTTACCATACCATACTAATTTAATCTTAGCTGATGGTGCAGTATAGGTAATTGGTATAACTGTTTGATTCTGGCAAGCAGCAGCTGCTGTTACGGTAGGTATTGCTGGTTGACTAGCTACATTCACTACAATTGGTTTAGCAATTCCACAACCTGTAGAATCGGAAGCTTTTATGTAGTAAGTACCAGATGTTGCTACCTTGGTTGGATCCAACACCTTTTTAGTTGTATTAATGTCTGAGAAATAACTAAAAGTCAACCCTTTACTGTTAGTTCCATTAGTAATTAAACTATCTGTCAAATTCACCACCACTGGTAAACATGCTACAGCACTAGCTTTTACTGTTATACTAGGCTTGGTAGGACATGTAGTATTGATTATGTATAGGAATCTTTCAACAGATAATCCATACACATCGCTTGCTGATACTCTTAATTTGATAGTATCTGCATCATTCAACTTTCTCTTATTAATTAAGATACTTCCAGCTAAATCAAATAGGTCATTATTATCTCCGCCCGTTCCTGTGACAAATTTATAAGTTAATACAGGATCAATTGACTGCACTGGATCATAAGTGGCATTCAACTGTAAAGTAAGCTTAGCAGAATCTGCATTCAAATTCGTATAGTATATATAAGATGTATCCTTACTATTTACCAACAACTTGCTAGGTGCTTGTATTACTCTGAAAGTAAATAACTTATCGAATGAGATACCATAATTATCAGTTACTCTTAGTTGTAATGAATAAGCTGCTGCACTTGGCTTGTAGTTTAATCTTAAAATTTTACCAACAGTATCTATTTTGAATAGTTTACCTGTATCAGTAACAATAGAATACCTTAATTGAACGGTGCTATCATTATGTGATGCAGTTAAAGCATATTTAATTCCAGTAGAATCATTTTGTTTCAAAAAGTAGCTAGCATCAGAAGCATTATTCAATAAGATATCATAAGGAGCACTTCTTTCAACCAGCGTTCTATTTGAATTAACTTGAATGGTTCTTGTACCCGAGAATTTAGATCCAGCATTAGATGCATCAATGGATTGTACTGTCCAATAATACGTGCCAGGAGCTAATATCTGAGTAATGGAAAGGTTCTTACCTGCATTACCTGCATCTGGAGTCTTTCTTGTTCCAGTTGTTAAGCTTGCATTAGGATCTAATATATCACTTGCCCCTGATTTGGTTCCAATAGATACCGCATAAGTTAAACCACTAGAAGGCGTATTATCATCATTTGCAGCTTTCCAGTTGAAACTAACTAAATATTTAGTACTCACTGAATCTACTCTACTTATAATGATAGATGTATCAATCTTAGGTGATGTAGGAGATGCATTTAAACCATATGAACTTTCTAAATAGTTAGAGTCAACTACTGCTATTGTAGAGTCAGCAAATCCTCTTACACTATTGCTTCTAACTGCAGTTTCTAATGTAGAAGTGCCTGTTAAAGAAGTACTCATAGATTTTATGCTTCCTGTGCTTGCTCCAATAGAAACTACGCCAGTACTTGAATCTTTGATCAATGCAGACAATGCACGTACGTTTTTCAATATTTTAAAGGAAGAAACGACTGAGCTTGTATTTGCAATTGGATCAGTTACTTTTTCAGTACCCACCAATACCAAGTCTAATACTTTTTTACTGCTAAAATCACCCAAACTTGGTCTCATTGTTGAATAATCACCAAATGGGAAAGTAGGTAATTCATTGTATTTAAGTATACCATTCACTTTAACTGTAGAAGGATCCGCTAAGGCCATAGCACTAAACTTGCCTTTACCAGCCCTACTTCCACTGAAAATAATGTCTGGATATCCATCAGAGTTAATATCACCCCATGTAGTTTGTCCATTTTCAAAAGGTAATACTGTTGAATTAGATTGTACAAACTGAATAGTTTTAGCCGCAGAGTCTAACCACTTATTTTGGTAAATTCTAAATATTTGTCCAGTCGCCTGAGAAGTACCAGAAAGTGCCAAGTCTAATAAACCATCATTATTGTAATCTATTAAATCCAATGTAGAATTACTTAATATAGGTAGAGTAATGGTTGCACTTTTTATAAATGTGATATTATTTGAGGTATCGGAAGTATTATTATATACTTCTCCTTTTCTACGACCCTCGTCATCATCGTATAAAATTGCTAAATCAGGTTTTAAATCTTTATTTAAATCACCTACTGCTAAATTTACGTTGGATATTCCTGCACTAGTTAATAAAACATCCAAGTTATTTTTCAAAGCAACTGCTTTGTAACCAAGTAAATCACCAATAGGAGATTTCGCTGCAGAATCTTTATACAATCCAATAAATTTAAATTGACCAAGACCTTGATTATCTAAACCAGTGTAAACAAAATCTTTTAAACCATTATTGTCTATATCAATAAATTCAATTTTTGGACTAGATAGTGGCGTTGCATTATATATCGTTCCAGTGATGTTTTCAAATTTGTAATTACCTCTATTTCTATATATAGAAAGTCTTCCTTTTCCATTATTTACATCATTACCTGCAACTACTAAATCTAATTTACCATCATTGTCTAAATCGACCCATCTAATTTGAGCATTAGCAATTCCTGCTAAATTAGTACCAAATCCTGTGCCTTTAAATCCACCACTTGTTTGTGTTGAATCATTTTTTAATTTAAGGAATTTAGCACCTACATTTTTATACAAACCTACTGGTGTATTGTTTTGGTCATTGGTTGCAGATCCTGTACCTAAGTACAAGAAATCAAACACACCGCTATTGCTTACATCGGCCCATGCAAATGCTGGATTTTCAAGTGGCTTTATTCTTGAATCTACTATACCCCCTTGATTTACAAACTGCCATGGATATTTCAATACAATTTTTTGGTTGTCAGCAAACTTAGAAGAAGTATAGTTGCCATCCACCGCTTGTACTGACCAATAGAAAACACCTGGTGGTAACTCAATATAATATCTAGTTGAACCAATTAAAGAAGTATTCGGTGTAAGTAATTTATCCGTTGTTGGATTTACTTGAATAACTCTTAAATCACTCAATCCAGGTTTGGTACCTAATTTCAAGTTATAATACAAATTGGATGGTACGGTATGGTCATCTGTTGCGGGATCCCATTGCAACAATACCCTTCCTTGTCCTTGATCTATAAATGTTAAGTTTTGAGGTGTAGAAGGTGCCGCATTATTATTGGTTCCTTGATCATTAATAAATATTGAAGTAGAACTTCCTACCAATTTATTACCACTTATAACCAAGTCCATACTACCATCTCCATTTGCATCACCCCAGCTAATGGCAGATTTAGAGTATTGTGGAATCATGCTATTGTTGGACAATGTAAAGTTTCCAAATCCACCTTGGTTCAAGTAAAACCTTGTTACTGGAACATCCAATTTATCCAATCCAGTGACAGTAATATCTAATAAACCATCATTATTGAAATCGACCAATTTAACATCCCCACTGTAAATACTATCTAATATACTTGCAGAAATATTATATATGCTTCCATAGGAGAAGTAATTACCAAATTTAGCGTTTTTGGTTTCTATGGTTTGATTTCTAATGATAATTAATTGTGGATTATCTGTAAATGATTGACCAGAAGATTTTCTTGCCAAACCAATTTCAACAATATCCAAATCACCATCTCCATCAATATCCCCAATATCAAATCTCGCCTGTTTCATTGCTAAACCTAGGTTACATTGACAATCGTTGTTATAAGTATTTAAGTTATAGGTATACCCATTATTAAAATTACCATTACCATAGTTATTTGTAGTCAATTTAGGATCTAAGATGGTATTTACACGAACACCTCCTGTAGGGCCGTTATTTTGATCAGTTCCAGAATACACTAAATCTAAATCACCATCTAAGTCATAATCTATAAAACGAGCATCTGCATCATACATATTTGGAATGATATTAAATTCATTTAATTCAGGCACTAAACTAAAGTTGCCCAAGCCATCATTATTGTACAAATATGAACGCGCGTTTCCTGTAGCATCTTGTCCCGAGGTAAACATGTCTAAGGTTCCATTATTATCATAATCACCAAACGCCATATTCGAGAATTTCAAACCTGCTACTGAAGAAGGTGTTTTTACTTCGAATACGCCTTTGTTATTAAGTAAAACTTGGAAGCCAACACCAGCACCACCTGGTTGACCAATCATGGCCACATCTAACCAACCATCGTTGTTTAAATCTACCCATTTGATGTCACCAGTGCGATAGGCTCTATTGGTTAAGTTTAAATCAACAAACGCACTTCCTGTATTTTGATACACTTTAGTTACGTTTCCGTTATCACTTTGTCCCATTACGGCTAAGTCTAATAAAGCATCATTGTTATAATCTCCCCAAGCAAATCTAGCATTTTGCAAACCTGGAATTGCATTCTCAATACTTGCTAATGGATCCTTTGGTGAGAATACTTTTTCTGCAAAATCAGAAGCTTGTCCTTCTTTGTTTACCATTTGAACCTTCACATAATAAGGTTTCTTGCTAGACAAGTTAACATCATTGAAAGTCAATGAATCTGGATAATTCCTTGCATACACCCTATCTAATACGATAGGTATGGCTGGATTGCCTTGTCTATAGTTATATGAATTATTAATTCTAGCAGATTTATAAGTATCTAATGTATCCACTTTTACATTCGCAAAAATATAAGGATCAATAGCATCTTTAGAAGGCGTCCATTTAATTTTTACATTGTACCCATCGTTGGATACTTTAATATCACTTGCTGAAATTTTAGCAGGTGCTGTTCTTTTTTGGTCGCCTACTTGTTGTAACCAAGTTCTTACATAAAAATTATTTGAATTATATTCAACCCTCCCATCAGACTCTGGTACATTTTCAAACCACATTAAATCTTTAGCACCATCTTGGTTTAAGTCAAGCATTTTTAAATTAAATGCACTCCAACTTGCATTCGACTGGAATGGCATTTGCCCAATGCTTCTTTTTTCAAAATCACCGCGTTGTGAGTTTAAGTAAGCAATGATATTATTGGAGTTGTCAATGGTAACCACATCTGGATAACCATCATTGTTTAAATCACCCACTGCAATTTTACCATCGTTCAATACCCCATTCACTTGCATTTCTGCACTAGTGGCACTATAGTTTTTATCAAAGTCATATACTTTGTAATTACCTCCATTCACTCTAGTTAAAACTTGGGTTGTACGACTATTTTTAAAGTCACCAAAGTACAAGCTTGCACCCCAATCTACATTGATGCCTGTTACATGCATGTAGAATTTACCATCTTTCTTATTAGACACAAATACCACCATTGGATTTCCATTGACTTGTCCTAAGCCAAGTGCCCAAGGCCAATTGGTCATGGCAAAAATATCTGGAATACCATCATTATTAATGTCCACAAATTTAACAGGACGCAAACTACTACTAGTTTGATTAATACTGGTATTATTGCCGTAATTCAAAGTAGAATTAGGTTCCCACTTCACTTGATGTAAGGTTACTATTAATTCTTCCTTACCATCAAAATTGCCATCCATAAATTCTGCAGCAGCTTCTATATTTTGTCCAAAAGTTGTTGCACCATCATTGAATTGGAAAGTTTTTTGATCCCATTTGTAAGATAAATTAGTAGACTGATTATAACTATTAATATTAGGATTGTAGAAATTTGCTTGAGTTTTAAACGTGTCTAATGTTAAGTTTAAATTATTATTGGTCAAATAAGCAATACGTGCTTGTTGGTTCAAGCTGGTACTGTTTCTGTATATACCTACCAAGTCAAATTCATCATCTCCATTCACGTTCATAGCAGATACTAACTGCATGTAATCGTTCTTACCTTTTGCAATAAGTACAGTCTTATTCAAAGACATTTTTATTTTATTAGTACCTGATCCAGCCAAAATATTAATGGCAGTTAATGAGTCATTGGCATAACGCTTCGTGCTATCAATTTGTCTAAATTCTTGCGAATAAATAATTAATTTAGGTAAAGCTGTTTCACTATCTGCAGCTAATTTCACTAAGTTCACCGATTGCCCTAATCCATTACCTTGTCTTGATGCAGCTCTGATTTTAATGGAAGCCGTATCAATACTAAAGTTCAATGATGGAACAAATATGGTGTCTTTTGAAGATTTTATATTACTTAAACCCGTTGTTACAGCGCTAGCTCCAGTACCCACTGTTGATCTAATAGCATAAAAATATTCCTTGTTGGCATTAGGCAATACATCTGCAATGGTCTTGGTAGTTAAATCTACGGTTAAAGCTAATGCTGCAATAGTATCCAAAGATGTCTTAATGGTATCGCGGTATATTTTAACACCAGTTAAAACAGTGGAATCTGTTTTAGCCCAAGTAATGGTAACGGCAGTACCTGCTTTTTGTAAACGACTAATTTGCGGTGCTGGATTACTGTATTTATTTTCAAATGCTCCTGCATCACCATTCGTTCCTACTGGCAATGGCCTTGATACATTATTGTAATCATACGTCAAAGCATTCAATGTATCTTTCTCATTGTTACTCCCAGTTAAATATAAAACAGCTTGCATTCTGCCCAGTGCAGGTGAGAAATTGCTCAATGAATAATCATTATTTGAAGCATTATTAAATTGAGGATCACTTAATACGTTGGTGGTAGATTGTTTAGTAAAGGCTATATTGTCCACCACAGATCCAACTACTTTATAATTAGATGTACTAGTACTATTTTCATATCCGTTATTTGATAAAATACTATTAAATATGACAAAGGCCTTATTCATATTTCCATCATATCTTGATAAGAAGGAGTTATTATAAATAATTGAATTCACAAACCTAGCCACTTTTGTTCTAGGTCTGGTTGAATCTTGACCTCCACTCGCATAAAAAGCACCTCTTTCACCTGTATTGTTAATAATCAATGAGTTTCTAAATACAGGAGCAGATTGATCCACTAAAATTGCAACAATAGAAGTGTTATTAGATATGGTACATGCTTCAAATATTGGATTTGAATTGTAGGAAATTTCTATTGCAGAAGGGAATCCTTTGTTCCATTGGTTGAAAGTAGAACCAGAGAAAGTTATACCTATAATTTTATTTGGTGCTTTGGAGTAGTTAGTAACATTCCAATCACCTTGGTCTTGAATTTTTAATATTGGTGAACCTGCAGGGTCTAAAGGAGAGATGGTTACTTTTCCTTTATTTTTTGCAATAAGGGTATAAGTTTTCTTTATTAACTGAAGGTTTTCGTAATAAGTACCATTGTTTAATAAAATGGTATCCCCAGCCGCTCCATTGTCTATGGCAAATTGTATGCTCTTGATAGGCAAGCCTGTAGATGCGTTATTGCTCGCTTTACCAGCTGTATCAATTACCCATATATTATTAGGCACTACTGTAGTCAACTTAGATATAGGACTTGCCGCACCTACACTGTCCACTACTCTAACACCATAAAAATATTTGGTATTCGCAATAGCCGTATTGTCTATATAATAAGTAGTATCCACAGCAGAAGCCACTTTATCTAAATTGTCTTTGTCTATACCTCTATATACATTGTATTTTCTTTTTACAGAAGAGGTGTCTGACCATTTAACCGCAACACTTCTTGGACCAGGATAAGCAATAGCTGTATCAACACCTGTTGGAGGCGTATTCGGTTTAACAAATAGCTCATTTGAAAATGCACTGTATGATTTTGAAGTAGTACCGCTGTAGGCTCTCACTCTATAATAATACTTAGTTAAGTTAACTAAAGCAGTATCAATTAAAAATAAGCTATCTGCTTTTGCAATAACAAATGTTGCAGAAGAAGTAGTCGAAGGAATACTAGAAGTAGATCTGAAAATTTCATAGCCTGTTATAGTCCCATTGATAGGTTTTTTCCACTTTACCACTACTGATTTATTGGCACCATCTAATGAAGATAAAGAAGGAGAAGCAATACCAAATGAAGACTCTACAGCACCAATATCAGAATTGGTTCCAGCAGGACCTGGTCTTGAATTATTATAAAAATCTTTTGAATCAATCGTTTTCGTACCCTTTGATCCAAAAGAATTGATTCCACTATTGATTAAAACTGAAGAAGGATCTATTGTAAATAAGGTAGAATCTTCAAAAACATTAGATGAAATTTGAATGTTATTGGAGAAATTAATGCTACTAATATTAGACAATCTAGACTCTTCTATTTTACTAGTTGAAGCATTATTTTTCACATAAAAATCAGACGAAACATTATTTGGGAAGAAGTCTAATAAATTGTGATAGAAAATATTATTAGTAATATGTGTACTTGGAGTTGGACTGTTAAATGCAATAAGTGTTGCGTTATTTCTATAGAAAGTATTGTTGGTAATGAAAGTTGAATCTGAAGAGTTTCCTCCTAATTTCATAATGAAAAACTGCCAATTATCATTATTGTTGGTCATTCCATTATTATAGAAAATATTTCCAGAAATTTTCAACCCATTAGCCCATGCATTAATCAAACCAGTTTCACACCAAACATTATTTGATTTATTTAAATTGGTATTGTTGTTTCTAAATAAATTGTTTTTAAGTACAATACCTGAACCACCAAAATTGATCAAGCCATTATTGTTTTCAAAAACAGAATTCTCAATCAAAGTACTATCTTGGAATTGCATGTATATAAAATCCTGATTGGCATCTCTTCCTGCCACGTTGGTAATATCAGTATACCCATTATTAGTGAATAAGCAATTTTGGAAAGATGCAAATTTTTGCCATTGTTGTTGCGTGTTAATCACATATTTACCTTTACCTGGGGCATGCGTGAATGTCAATCCAATAAATGAAGTCCAAATTGGATTGCCATTAGTTTCAAAAGCAGCATAAGTAACCATACTGCCTGTATTCGTGCCCAGAGTATCTATAACTGTTGTTCTTATAAAGGAAGTATCGCCTGTAATCATAAATTTAGAACCAAAAGTAACTCCAGGATTAATTTTTATTTTTTCTTTGTAAATCCCAGGTAAGGCAAGTATAGTATCCCCTTTTACTGCATTGGTCATGGCAGCAGATAATGTTTTATAGGCATTGGTGGCTGTTGTACAATCGGTACAAGCATCCGAACCACCAGTTTTATCTACATACCATTTTTTTGCTCCTGTTGTAGTAGGCGTTTTCCAAGAAATGTTCCTACTAGAATCTGAAACAACACCATTGGCATCCCTGTTTACTAAGTAGTAATAATAAGTAGTATTTATGTAAGTTGTTTTATCGACGAAATTGTTGGTAGTATCTTCTAAGGTATTTAACAAACTTAAATTTGAAGTAGAAGTTCCTCTGTATATATCTATATAATACTTAGTTCTTGTAGTTGAATAGGTACCAGTATAAATATTTGAAGAAGTCCAAGTAAGAGATACGCTAGATCTACCAGCATCGGCAGCTGTCAAACTAGTTGGCACGGATACAGCACTTGTTGAAGCACTTGTTGTAACACTATCTACCGCACTAGCTTGAGACAATAATTTACCACTATTTATAAATGCTTTTATGGTATAATAATATTTTGTAGAATTCAATAACCCCGTGGCATCTGTGAATACACTTGAATTATTTAAAACTGTGTCTTTTCTATTGGTTGTTGAATAAGTACCAGCAGAAGATAAGATAATAGCTGTATCCTTTGAAGCAGTACTTCTGTATATAATAACAGAATCTACTTTTGGATTACTGTATATGCTAAAATTAATTTTATTTGCTTGATTCCCTCCAATTACTGCTTTTTGAATAGAAGTAATGGATGGTGTAGGCATTGGTAAACTTGACTCCACTGCACCCATATCTACTTTAGAACCAGTTGGATTTGGTCTAGCAGCTCCATTATAATCAGCGGCTGATGCAAAAGTATTATTTCCTGCGCCTACACCTGGGCTAGTAGCTCTTAGACCAAAATTTAGACTAGCAGTATCTATGAAACGAGCTTCACCTATAATATTTGTTGTAGAATCATAATCAAAAGTAAATGTTGTTGCAAAATTACTTGGTTGATTACGATTGGTATTAAATTCTGTATAAAATAAGTTATTCTTTAGTATATAATTCTGTGGCTTACCATTGCTACCTCCATCTCCCCATGAAAATTCACTATTGGTATTATTTGTTGCTTTAGTGTAATTGTTGTCAATAATATTATTGACCCAACGAGAAGTAAAGTTATTTCGTCCGAAATTACCCCACCAGTTAATGAAATAAGCTGTCTTAGTATTGTTTTTGTAAAAAACATTATTAAAAACATTCAAAGTATCTGTTGTCCTATCTCCACCAGAAGTGATAATATTATCTCCGTAGTTGTTGTAAAAAATATTATTAGACAATGTTCCAGTAGTATTACCTGTACTCCATATAATTGCACCAAGACCTGTTTGAGTCCATGGCCCTCCTCTATTGTCACTTAAACTACTTTGAGAAAGAGGTTTATTGTTATAGAAAATTGAATTTTCAACCAACCAATTTCTTGCATCTACAGCCTCAGAACCTACCCCTTGAAAGGCAAAAATAGAAACACCAATATTATTATATACAGTAAGATTTCTTAGCGTAGTCCCTCTAAAAAAGAAGGGGATAGTGCCTATTGATCCAGAATTTCTTAATATACAGTTGCTTACTTGTCCAGCTCTAATGTCCATTCCATATTGACTGGCACTATCTATGGTAAATCCAACAAATTTAAAATAGCTTGTATCACCATTATTTCCATAAGCAGTCACCAATGCGTCATCAGTACTTCTTTGTGTAACTCCATTACCGTTGATGATGGTTTTTCCTATATGAGAAGCATCGCCATCCAATAAGAATTCAGATGCTAACACAAGTTTTCTAGCACTTCCATTGTGACTGTAGGATACCTTTTCTTTATAAGTACCTTCCTTTACAATAATAGTAACATTTTGATCTGTATTATACGCTGCATTAACTGCGTCTCTAATTGTTGCATAGGTATCTGCTGCAGTTCCGGTATAACCCGACTGTACAGTCAAAGTTTTCTGTGCAGAAAGATTAACACTAGTTGACAACAAAAGAATACTTACTAAAAAACTAATAAAAAAATGAACTCTTTTCATAAAGAAGATTTGAATAAATAAATTTATTTTAAGTTATCGTGGGGGACTGACAACGTTAAAATTTATAAAAAAGTATACGCCAATAAAGACGGTATGTTAAAAATAGTATAATTAATTTAATTTGTAATATATATCTTGAATATTATCTAAGCTCCAGAACTTTTAAAAAATAAATCTTGCAATTAATATCTATTTAAATGATTATCAATACTTTGTGTAATATTATTTTATTGTTACCCACTAAAATCATAGCCTCATGTTGATAAAAAACTATACTAATTAAGGTCCCCCTTTTTGGCCTCAATTACCATACCTTATTTGATCAAATTGACCATTAAATCCATCAAAAATGACCTTTTTAGCCATTGACCTGCCTTTTAAACATAACCCAATTATAGAAATCATATTAAGAGCCAGGTCAGTTACTATTCGTGTAATTATATACTATCATATTACCCACATTCTTTCACAACTCGCAATAATTCAGAGATTTAGGAATAACTTGTAAAGG
>Ga0078894_10002678_pt1 | contig 13466 bp, 10 predicted proteins | sample LauGreSu1BDMLBSD_2_FD_67506 | JGI IMG/M metagenome (GOLD analysis project Ga0078894, IMG submission 67506) | Freshwater lake microbial communities from Lake Michigan, USA - Su13.BD.MLB.SD (version 4) (version 4) | ecosystem: Environmental > Aquatic > Freshwater > Lake | place: Lake Michigan...
GCAATTATGACCTTTGGAACTAAAACCGACTTAACACGCAATGCAGTATCTCTGTATGATAAGGGCCTCTCAGTTGAATAGATCAAGTCGCTCTTGTCCCAATGCTTTAAGTACATCGAGCAGTAGGTCACCTCCGCGCCCTTTAACCCGCTCAAGTTCAAACCCGACTATCTATTCGTATAAGCCTTCAATAAGACTCTAAACATAAACCCGATATCAAAGACCATCAAGAAACAGTTTTAAGAGGATTTGCTTCGATTTAGATAGATAGCGGTGGGTTTAAATATAACAGTTCCATCTGAAGAGAAGTGTAAATAATCACTAAGCACGTGATTCTTATATGGTTTAGATAGAAACCGCGGGTTATATCACGACAATGCTCACTTGGAACGCGCTTGTATACCATATGCTCTATCTATCTCTTCTAATGATTTGACCTTCCGCATTACTAATTGTTCCCTTTTTACGAGCTTCTCTCCTTTGTATATATACAGTTAATGCATATAGCCAATGCGGTCTTTTAAAACTAGTTAAGCAGTTTATTTATTTTCCAATATAGAGGCGTATTATTTGTAATTAGATACGAACAAGTGGCAAAAGTACATATTTATATCGTCTAGAAGTTATGGTTTGGGGTCATTTATTACAAAGTACGAAGAATTCAACATATATCTTACTACATCTTTAAATTATTTTACCTTCATTGGATAGAGATAGTCCTTGTATCGGGTTTGCACTAAGTATTTGTAGTACCCTGTTAATTTCTTCTATATTTGATATGGTATTTAACGCTCATAGATATCATGTTTTATCTCGCGTTGAATTGAATATGTGTAAAGCACTGCAATAGTCTTATTATCAGCTACCAATCGAGGTATTAAGAACTTGTTAATATATAGCTCATCAACGCCATATGCAAATTCTTCTTGGTGGGTAACTACATACGCATGGTGCTTTTAATGATACGCATTGGATGCCTAATATTATTTTTAACTGACAAACTCTTATAATATACCGATTGGAACCGGTTTCATACAAATCATCATATTTGCAATAGCGTAAGGGAGTTTGATATCGAGCGATAACTCTTTTTCTTTGATAAAGGATATGTATTTAAACATTTCATATAAAAGGGTTTAACTCACATATGCGAAATCCGCGGTTTTATACTCATTAGTTACATAATCTAGAAGTATTTTAGTCGAATTCACAGGATCGCTTATTATGTCGATGTCCTATATAATACTATACTAAGCCTTCTATATACAACTCATACCTAGAAAGCGAATCAAAGTACCGAATGTACCTATATGAAACCCCCTCGCGCTTATACCCCGCACAGTCAAACTAGAGAAGTATCACCCGTTTATTGCTGAAAATATCTATTTACTAGAGTTAATTGACGCGGTGGTCGTCACACCATATTCTTATAATGGAGTCTGGATACAATGCCAAGTACAACTCCACTGTTTTTATTAACCCTTCTGTGTATCTATCATCTCTCTTATACGCGGTTTGCATTTAAAAGAAGCACACGTCTATATACATAGGAGACGCGACCACCTTCCGATTCGCTACAAACTTGCAATCCAGAAACTTTATCATTTATATAGATTAATATATGCAACGATATATCATCCTCTAGCTAATCTTTGATCACTTAACCGATCTAATTAACAACCCGCGGGTTAAGAGCAGTTAACGACCATCCATATCCTTTGACCCGCGATTTAGAAATCTATGCAATTAACACCCATTCAAACTCATAATATACGTCTTAGATCGTCTAATCATCATCGCGTGTCTAACATACTGATATAACTTATTGCGATGGTCTAATCAGCAAATGCATAAAAAATACCAACTAGTACGAATCATTGAAGTATAGAAGGATTATTCAAGCAGAAATCCGCTTACTACACCAGAGTCATCTTAGTATCGCCTTGATAAGGGAAGACTAGACCCCGCTTTATTAAATCTTCAGATACATCTACGCCATTTGATGTTGTAAGTCGGGATAAAATCCTGCCATACTTGTCCATATCACCAAGTTTAATAACTAGATCAGTGCTAGAGAGTAGACTAGACATGTATGCGAGTGCTTCGTCTCTGCGTTTGAATAGAGCCTGCTTCTGTGCTTCTGATAGCGTGTTTAGATCCGTCTTTTTGATCTTGTTCTCAATAGAGTCTATACCTTCCACTCTTAAGGCATACTGGTAGCAGGGCTGGTCTTCTGCGAGTTTAAACGCAACATGCATAGTATCTGGGTCATACATACTAATAGTGCCTTTTACCGCGGTTAATACTTTGCCAGCAAGTGAGTACTTTGGATACGACTTAGGGTTTGCAACGGTTTGAATCATGCTCTTTTATATACTGTCTTTCTAACATCTCATACTAGTCCTTACCGCGGTTCTGCTTTAGTACGGTTTAGATCCACTTATATACCAGATTCGTGTTATAGTTGATCTGAATACAAAGTCGCGGGTCCAATACTTGCAAATACATAAAAAATGTTAAGAACTGTAATCACTTGTCTCTCGGTGTTTATATATTTAATCGCATCAACTTGGGTATACTCTGTATCAAGTCTCGCTCCTTGCGTTTACGGTCATTCTCGTCTATGTATTCAAATGTCTCTATTAATTAGAACTCCACCTACTTACCTGCTTCAAGCGCCTCTCTAAGTCCTCTATTGCAAGAATTACTCCTATGCTGTCTATCGCGGTTCTGAGGCTTCTAAATAGTTGACCCCGCGTATTCGGATTCTATTTGGTTATCTGGTCCTCTAACCACTTCTTTATACAAGGAACAGGTCTTAGTCGCTTTTTTGATTCGAATCGCTTTTGCGTTGTTATCCTCTTCTAATGATTCTATCTAGTCTCGCAGTTGTGTTATTTGTTATTCTAGACTGGACTTCTCTGTTATGTATTGCATTAACTCGCAGTTCTTCTATTATAGTTGATTTGTGAACTCGCACTCCTTCTATACCAGTAATTGTATATTCCCGAGTCTTATGTCCTTTAGTAACTGCATCACTTACAGACGGAACTGTTATGCGAATGGTTTGTTGGTAGTGAATAGGCACTCGTATAATCCAAACTCGGTTAAATATATTCTTTGATTTGAATACTGATTGTCCTTGCCTTTTTTCAGTTTTTGACTATGGAGCGGATCTGATTAATTCTAACCAACTGGCAAATTGCCACATGGTTGGATCTATTATTCTGCTGAACTTTAACCATGGGGCAAATTGCCCCATGCTTGAGAATGATATTCTGATAAACTCTGAGGTAAGTTACCCCTTATCTTTGTTACGAATAATTCATTTGTGTGATTGTCTTTGTAGAATCTATTAGCAGTCAATTGACTAAAATCAAGCAACTCAACTAGTATCTATCTCGCATCAAACAACGGGTTGTACATATCGCCATACATCTTGATATCTTGGTTGTTAATAGTAAAACTGTGGATCTCGCTGTACTTAGCAAGTGACTCTTTGAACTATTCTTACTACTATTGCATGTTAATGAGGGTCTGTTATTGTGAGTTGATTGTATTATGTAGATGATTGACTTTTGGATCATATTGCGGGTATTTATCGAGGAATCGTTGGTATATGAGTTGGCACTGTTTGTATTGTATAGGAGCGATCTTCATCATGATCATATCTACACCTGCTTATGTAACTGAATACAGAACCTTTTGATACAAACCTCGGTATTGGCTTGGCACAACAACTTGTGGCTATCTCTAACGTTCGGATTCTGGTAGTTTTTGTACAACTCTCTAACAGAAATGGGAATAACTACTCCTATATTTAGTAGCTTAATACCATTCGTATAACCACTCGCTACCTATGGATGAGTCTTTAGATGTCTGTACATATATAAATCGCTATACAAACTCCGAATCTAACTATGTATCGCTGTTCGAAAAGAAGTGTTCTAACTTTTATTATAAACCCTACATATCTATTTATATACGATCTGTTTAACATCTCTGACAGTACTAACTGCGAGGTTAAAACTAGAGAGATAAGCACTGATAATGAACTAATACAATACCATTCACCTGCTACTTAGAAACCGCGGGTCTAACACTCACATATGCATAAAAAAAGAATCAATATATCATTCACTATATATCATCTGTTGGTTAATATGGTTGCTGTTCTGATTATTGTTATTAGAGTGCGTCTTTGCACCGTTTGCAGGGTAGTCTAACTCTATGAACCTTGCATACTTGTTTAGCAGTTTTATAACATGGGTCTTCGCTACATTAATCAGCAACTCTATCGTGCTCACAACGCTTGCGGTTCTCTTTCTTCTTCTATAAGCATACATCGCATTGTGCCTTGTCATTTGTATTTGGTTTATGGCAGAGAGTGCATAATTTGTTATCGGGGTTCTGTTCATTATGTGCTTTGATCTATTGAGTCCTCGATTTATTATGATCTCTGCATCTAAGACACAGAATGTATGTCTTTTTAGTACTTTGGAACTCTGCTTTAGGGCGTACACACTTGCAACCACCACACATCTATTAGTCAACAGGGAGTTCTTATTCTTATCGCTTCTCCTTAGATCTTCTACATGATTCTAGACACGCTTCGCAGGTTTTGTTGGTTTATTCTTATTCGTTTAATACACGAGTGCAGTTAGAACACCTTGGTAAGTCATCCTTCTTCTCCTCTTCCTCCTGCACGACAGCATTGGACATATTAAGGCGCTTTTGCGGGTCCAAACCATTGATGTATTGCTATTCTACTAGTAATCGTTCTTGTTTGTAATAGTAGTCAAATGTGTTAACCTTGACGATCTCAAACTTTCTGCCTTGGTCAATATATTACTTCACCATTGGGTTAGAACTTGATGTAGCATGTGCTTTTGCTCTTCGTTGGAAATTATCACTGCTACCTATATATTAATATTAAATGGTTTCACCTGATTCATCGTATACATCAATTCTGTATATAACGCATCTTCGCTTGCATTTATCTAGTAATTCAGTTTTAGATGATAGGTCCTGAGTTGTTGTTTATAATTAGGTCTTGGTATCGTGTAATTCAAGAGATTACGCTTTAAAGAACTGTTGGAGAATCATCTCACACTTGGCATAGTATAAACGCACTTTATCATCAAATTACATCATAACTAAGCGAGTGCCTAACTATGTAACTCTATATATAATTCGCTGCTTTAATCCCTTTTATTGGTCTGGAACATTCGCCAAATTTGGCGATTGTTTCTATCGTTCAGTTTCTGGTAACTGCATAATGACCCTCTAACAGAATTTAGAGTATTCGCTCTTATAACCGGTTGCTTTATACCACGCATACAATACCTCGCTAGATACCTCCATATCCTCAAATACTATATTATGTATGAATCTTTGTATGAATTCGGGGTCAATTTCGACGTTATTTGACTGGAAATACTATTCTAATTACTATTGCATCTTTTACACCGTTATTGTTTCTAATTACATTTCTCTAAACTATTCCTAGTTTGCTACTTATCCAGTTATATGGACATTAGACGCTCTAAACTATTCCTAGTTTATGGCGTTATTTGACTATATATTGCTTTGCTACATCTTATTTATTTAATAGTCACTTGTCAATTTTCACAAAATTCCCTAGAATCGCCTAATAATGCATTATTAGACCCCATCTCGTAAATAGCGATAAAACAGCCAATTTATGCATATTTTGGATATTTGCGTAAAACCCTATCAATTTATAGTATATAAGGTGTTATTCTGTTGTAATATGTATAAGAGGTCTCGGTTGTAAATATAATTATTTTTATCAGAATAGATGTGTGCTGTAAAGAGATGTCAAGCGGAGGTGTGTTCATAATCATCAGTAACGAGGGTAAATAAGATAAAATGCTACTCGGAAATGATCTGTTAGAATAGAAAATGGCAGATATAAGACAGGCAAAACGTGCTCAAGCAATGTAGCAAGGCGTGAATCCCGATACCGTGGATACCGACCCAACTCTTGCTGAGATATAGGAGACTCACATAATCCATTTCTAAGCTAGATACAAGCCCTATTGCCCAGTTGCAATGGACTACCAGAAGGTGACTCCCTAATCTGGATCAGCAGCATTTGGCAATCAAGTCATGTTCTCTCTTCCTCAGTATGGTGACTTCTTCCTCGATATGGCGCTAAATATCAATGTTTCTAAGGCATCTTGCGCAGCTGGAACTCTGGGAGCCCTTCCCGCTGACTCCGCTGTGATCGCTGCAGCCAACAATCAGGTAAACGCTTCAATTACTCTCTTGGACGGGTCTCTCCAATACGCTATTGACCCCGCGGAAGAGGTATTGAGACAGTTTGACTACCTTGGATACATTAGACACGACGGTAAATTGCTCAACGCTCAGGAATCGGTTGCTGATAGAGTTCACTATTGCGACTTCCCAGGTGAGAGAATGATTAAGCAGGTTGAATTCGAAGTAAACGGAAACCCAATTGATAGCTACACTCACTGGAACTACGTGTTCGACAGACAATTCAGACTCAAGGCTGACAAACGCGCTGGCTACTTGAGAAACGTCGGTCAAGAGCAACCCATCGAAGGTAAATCAGTCCCCATTGCTGAGGGTGTTAGATACGGTGCTCACATCTTCAACGGACTCCAAACCCCCAAGGCTGAACAACCCGAATGGCAAGTATGGCAGAAACTCCTCTTCTGGTTCAATGAGGACTTCAACAACGCTCTCCCCTCTGCTGCTATTCCCTTCGGATAGAGATTCGTCAAGGTTCAACTCGAAGATGCTGAAAAGCTCCTCTTCCGTGCTCCAGCTGTTCACGCAATTGTCAAGGTCACCAACAGATTCGTTCCAGGCACCAACTTCGTCAGAAATGGAGACGGTACCTTCAACTTGTCTGGCGGTTTCACAGTTCGCAACACCTGGTACGAGTACCAATACCTCCCCGTCCTCACCAACGGAACCATCAACTATCCCACAATCAAATCCATGTTGCTCTATGCTAACAACTTGTTCACCTCACCCTCAATCCACGAGCTCTACATCAAGAGAATCGGATTCTCCCTGGTCCGCGTACACAAGAACTAATAACAATCCATCAACCAATCCGACGTAAACATGCTCATGAACCAGTTCAAATTCCCGGTTGAATAGATCTACGTTGGTGTTGTGCCCGATGAGAACTTGACTGGCACATGGTAGGCTTCCGACTGGTGCACATTCTCCAAGGTCAACCACAAATTCACCAAGAATGGAATCTACCTCACAACCGAGGCCAACAAGCTCTATGACAACACTGTTCACCACTGGTGCGAGAAGGTCCCATCAGTCGATCAACTCGAAGTCAGTGCTCACGGTACTACACTCTTCCAGAAACTCGACTAACAATTCTACTCATCTTACCTACCACTCGCATTCGGTGATCATACCATGGTTACTCCTTCCGATTCTGGTGCTATGCTCATCAATTTCTCAATGTTCCCCTTCGTTCACTAGCCATCGGGATCACTTAATATAAGCAGAGCTAGAGAGTTCTACATCCGTCTCTACTCATCTATCATCGGATTCCCAGGATCCAACGGTGTCATCCAATCTGGTCAAATGATCGCATGCTCAAGGGCTATCAACTTCGCCCTGATATCGGACGGGTCGTTAGTTCTGAGATATTCAACTTGAGGGTAAATAAGATAAACTTAATAACCTTCGGAGTAATATCAGATAGGATTCGCATTTTTTATGACTCGCTTGTACTACGCATCAATTGCAAAAAACTGGGAATAGTTTAGAGCGTCTAATGGTTGGATAAGCTCTTAAAGCCTAAAAGTGGGAATAGTTTAGAGAAATAGTATAGAAACCATAACGGAGAAAACGACAGAAGATGTTACCAACTCAACAATTACTATTCAACTCGCAAGATATTGCAGTATACGGTACCGATTCAGAACCAATGTTCAAGTGTTTGGATATTGTCAAATTGCTAGGATACAAGAAGAGTGGAGACTTAGATTTCTACCGTAAGCATATGAATAACCCCTAATTCATCACTACACTCGTTAAATAGGGGTCTAAGGATGAGAAGTACTTCACTAAAGCGGGTATATATGAGTGCTTATTAACCAACGATGCCACCATTGCCAAGCAGTTCAGAAGCGAGGTCGTAGAGCATATACACAAACTCACCCAAGTAGAAGAATAAAAACAGGAGTTATAACCAGTAGAACCGTTAGAATAGCACTAATAGATGCTTTCAATATCCAATTATATATTTGAGGGTAGTAATATACATATCCGAGGTACTAATGAAGATCCTTTGTTTAATTGTTTAGATGTTATTAAGATTTTAGGATGTAGAGAAGCGAATCAGAACTGGTTTTACCAAAAGAACAGACTCAACACAGATTATATAATTGCCCTAAGTATTACTGATGGCACAATAACCAATTCAAAACCAATAAATTAACACTCTGGAGTTATGCATTATTTTACAGAAACGGGATTATACGAATGCCTCTTCGCAAGTGATTAACCTATTGCCAAATAGTTCAGAAGAGAGATCATATAATTACTCAAAAACATAAGACTAGGAGTAGTTGGTATACATATAATAGATTAAGAAGAGTTCAAGCGATAGTTGCAAGAGAAGGGTCAGTTAATAGAATAATTACAATCCACGCTTAAGTCAGCGACTAAGACCTGTTACTTATACAAAGAGAGAGTCAAGGATGAACAAGGTCAAGTCATATACGAATACGCAGGATCAACTACTTAGAAACCCGAAGTGCGGGATAGATAACACAGGCGTAATTCATGCAATAAAGGACTTCGGAAGGCGTTTGAAGAGGGTAAGTAAGTGGACTTTGAAGTATAAGAGTCATTTGAATACCTGCTTGATGATCAACGCAAACAGAGGGAGAAGTCGCTAATACAAAGCATTCCAGATCATATGCGATTGAATATATCACTAACTAGAGAAGATGGTTAGAGGCGTCGATCAACATCCAGATCATCATAAACGCAATTATAGAGAGTGGTAGCACCCAATATATCTCAGGTCACAACTACCGAGACCCCGCGGGTCTAAACTGAAGAGATAAAGGATGATTTAAGTGCTATAAGCGAGTGTACTGATCTAACTGAGGCAATGCGGATCGAGTAACAGGATCGTATACAATTCAAGTCTAGAGTTGATGCAGTTGCTAAGTTCATAAAGGACAATAATGGATAATATCCCCGAGAGACTCCAGGACGCGGAGCAGATGAGTACAGTTTAGCACAATTTATCCGCAAGATTCGCACTGAGTATAAGTATAACAATGGCACCTATTTAATGAATCAAGAACGATACAACTACATAAATCAAAAGATACCAGGATTCGTATATATTATAGATCACGACGCTCAATTCACCGCAAGCATACAACAACTGAAACAGTTCATATAGACACATAATAGATACCCAAAGTGCAATGCTGATGGCGAAGAATACCTAATTGCCAGTTTCTTAATGACTATCAGATCCTGCTATAAGTAGAAGAAGTACTCACAAGCACGTATATCAGAGATAGAAGGTACCATTCCAGGATTCATTTGGGACCAACGCAGTGCTGATTAGATTCAAAATATCAAGGATATATAGCAGTTCTACACAGTATATAATAGATTACCGCTCTAGAAGGAGAATAAGCAATTGTAACAGTTTGTGCAATCAGTCCGATCCAATAAAGTGGTACTAAGAGATGATACCTTGTAGTATATAAAAAACAATCAAACTCCTAATTTCATGCATATAATATAATGAACGTGACAGTCTTGATATTTTTTATGATTCATCATCTAACTACTCGGTTTCTGCTATAATCAAGTCTAATTGAAAAAGTGGGAATAGTTTAAAGAAATGATATATAAATGCAAGAGTAACTAGCACAATTCTTTGAATCAAACAGAGTTGACATTCCATAAGGATTTGTTGATATGTTCATCCAGAATTTCAATAAACGCAATTAATAATTCAGAAGCGATGACCTGTATGTAATATTTCAATAATACGGGTATACCACTCAATATAGCAAGTTTTGCGAACGATTCATTAAAACTCTCAATATCTCTTAATTTAGTGAAGTTACCGTTGGACATGATCTGACCAGCGGTGATAACAAAGGACGTTTCACTGGATAGGACAAAAAGCACTACAACGTTACATATTCCGGATACCAAAAAATAATGCTGAGAATAGATAGCAATATATAAGAATACTTTATCCAATGCGAGTCTATACTTACTGAATTCTTCTTAAAATGTATTAAGGAGAAGGACTCTATTATATAAGAATAACACAATAAATTAAAACTCGCGACTAGACAGTATCATCTATACAAAGAATAGGTCAAGGACGACTAGGGTCAAGTCATATCCGAATACGTAGGCACCACTATACAAAACCCATATAAACTAGATAAACAACACAGATACCATTCGTGCAATGCGGGTCTTAGAAGAGCCTTCGAGGAGGGTAAACGAGTGGACTTCTAAGTGCTTGATACATTTGAATACAGCGACCCGAATGAACGCAATTAACGCGAACACGATGCAATACAGAGCATATCACCTTCTAAACTACTCAATGATAAGAAGAATCTTGTATCCAGTTCAAGACGCGTATCTAATACATAACCACATATATCTAGAGTCGTAGTATAACAATCACCAATCCGATCACCTGCAAGACTTGTTACCTCGCGGTGTGATCCGTAGGATCGAGCAAGCTCCCAAATTGAGGAGATTAAGGACGACTTAAGCACAATAACAGAGGTCACTGACATCAATCTAACAGTATTCCAACGCAACGTACAAGACCTCAAATAGTATATACATAAGCACAACGGATAGTATCCACAGAAGCGATCAGAGTGTCCTAAAACCGCTCAACTAGGCAGATTCGTAGACACGCTCAGATAACAACTCAACAATCCACTATACAAACAACCGATTTCAGATTAGAACAAGAAGTACCTGTGGGACATTATTCCAGACTTCATCCAAGACGCAAAAGAGCACCAGTTCACTTCGAATGTATAGACCCTCGCGTCGTTCATCAGCACCAACAAACGCTATCCAGTTGCTAAAAAAGGCGATATACTATCAGATGAATCTAAACTCGCTAAGTTCATTGCCCATTTGCGTGAGTCATATCGTGATTCGAGTAAGGGATCCATTAATCTAACCGACTCAAGACTACTACTTATACACAAACTCATACCCAACTTTGAATGGAATGAGGACTGCTTTGTGGACCTGCGACTTACTATGTCCGAGTTCTAACTCTTTATCAACCAACACAAACGAATGCCTAGAAACAATCAAACCGCTAATAACGAAGTCCCTGAATCTGAGTTGAGACTCGCGTTCAAGATACACAATATTAGAACCTCGCTAAAGTCTTAAACCGTATCCACCTAAACAGCAACAGAGAAGCGGGACTATCTACTAAAGCACTTTCCGACTCTGTACAACATCATACTAACTAATACTATTCAATGAACGACTCTGATCTTTTTTATGCATTTGTTGCTTAGACCCCACAATGCGGTTTGGGATCTATTAGTCCTATAGTACATGCTTGAATAGGTGTTAGATGCATCAATGGATAGATCGCGGGTCAATCTTGTATATATCGCTAACGCATTGATCCATATATCCTTCCAATACCGCGGGTTCCAGTTGATGCTCGTTTGCACTGTTTAGACTCTGTTCTATGTACTTACACGACCTACTCTTGTTTTTTGCGTTACAGGATCCAAAATGTGATAAGTCGGTATAACGATAGAGGCGAAGCTATAGCAAACGCTACGGTTAACCCGAGAGGTGGTATAAAAAGCAAAATACACATCACTCATCATCTGAATCGCTATTGTAAGTAATCAGTTGTATGCATCTATGGATGAACTGTTTAGACACCGCGGGTTGGTAGTACTGTTTGATGTATATATACGCGTCTTCCTGGTTAGAGGGGAGTTTATACACGGACTTGATTAGGTCTTTTTGAGTCCCGGTTGAATTGTAGAAGTCCAAGTGTCCCTCTTGTTCGAATACATCCAATGCGTATTGCTTAAGCAGCTGCATACAATCCTATTCAAGTCTGTCATATGAGTCCATTTATAGAAATCTGTTTAATATCTCTATACAGTAAGGGATCAGTGCTTTGTGAATACGAGGAGCGAGTATAGCGAAATGTGTATTAGGTCTTCATCTGAGAGTCTTTTTTGATTTTCAGTTAGATGCGGGTCAGTGCATTGTTGGTTTATAGAGAGCTTGTACCCAGCACTTTTCATATTATTAAGCAATTAAGGCATATCTATGAGGTCTTCAGTCATCAACTCATCTGAAAACGGGAGTCGAATGGCTAGTTTGTTGTCTTTGTATTAGTATTCGTAGTTCTTGGATTTGCGTGTTAGAGTGGTCTTATCAAGTATATGCATTAGCGAGTCTTTATTGATTATAATGGCAATGAATACAGCATTTGTTTTCAGGGTTTGGAGCATTTGGTAGATCGCGGGGTTCTTATAGTAGTAATGAAGCGAAAAGAAGGCGCAAACCGCATCTATCCCCACAGACACTTTGATTAGATGGTTTAGATCCTGTATAGAGGCAGTCTATAAGTCCATCTACACGACTTGAATAGGAACGACTTACCGCTTTTACCCAATTAGACTCACTCTTCTATATACCAACTCTTGCAATGCTTTGAGATCTAGATCAACTCCGACTACTCGCTTGGTTAGAGCAAATGAGTACTTCTATAGATCCTGTCCCTTGCCAACTCCGAGGTCTAACACCGACTTGTACTTCAGGTATTGCGTTATGATAAGAGCTTTTACCGAGTTCATATGAATCCGCATGTATTTGTATTGACTCCTGCTTTCGGTGGCGAAGTATTGGGATTCATCCGCGTCTAGATATAGAGATTTAATGGATACGGGACTCTGCAAATACGTATATATAGAATCAGCGGTTAGTATTGAATTAGCTGACTGCTTCTCTGGTCTTGCTTTGTGAAATCGCCACTATCCCTTTAAGTACTAAAACTCACATATCTAACCATCAAACTGCTTCAGTATATCACCGCTGTCCTTAAACTCATAAACTGGACTAGACCGATTCAAATCCAATAGAGTCGGTTGGAACGGTATATGGTATATGTTGTTGAAGAGCACTGCGTCTTGCTCCGACGTAACTTGAGCCTTGGGTACTTTGGTGTAGAGGATTCCGATTGAGTTATGTCGCTTTAGTAGAAAGTCCACGGTGCATAGCTCAACGGGCTTCCACTTATATATATATTGATGTTGGTATGACGAGTTGCTCTGAAATATTATGCCATCTATCTGCTTATACTACTACTTCATAATGTGCTATATCGTGCGTTTCAAATCTGCTTTACTGCGCATCTATGCCTTTTGAGTCATTTT
>Ga0078894_10002679_pt1 | contig 13463 bp, 17 predicted proteins | sample LauGreSu1BDMLBSD_2_FD_67506 | JGI IMG/M metagenome (GOLD analysis project Ga0078894, IMG submission 67506) | Freshwater lake microbial communities from Lake Michigan, USA - Su13.BD.MLB.SD (version 4) (version 4) | ecosystem: Environmental > Aquatic > Freshwater > Lake | place: Lake Michigan...
TAACTATATACTTAAATTTCACTCAATCAGTGTTGAGGACCAAACAGACACCTTGAAGAACCCAATGACTGGTGTGCTTGTCTGTCTTCAAATCAGCCTCAAAAACGAGACCCACTCCCATAGCATTTCTACGCATCTAAGTCACATAGCAAGGAGTTTTAATCGTGCCACGAAGTTTAAGTTTATTCGCTTCTGTGGGGACAATTTCGATTAGTGGCATTTCTACAACTAATTCCTTAGGGTGCTGATAATCAAGACAATCTTTTTCCATACTCCAACGAGCACCTTCAAGATAAAGTCCCTGAATGTAGCAACCAAAGTCAAGTCTCTTCTTAACTTCGCTAGGGGACTTCATCTTAGTGACAATTGTATAAAGGGTTGACTTATCAAGAGCCCAGTTCTTAAGTCTGCAAGTCGTCTGTACCAAGGCAGTTAAATAAGATTCTGGAATATGTAGTCCACTCAGCCACATGGCTTTGGGTTCTTCAACTTCGATCCAACCCTTATATTGCTCATAACGTCTTTGGAAGTGTTCCATCCAATTAACAAGATTCTTTAAAGTTTGAGGAGCCAAGCGAGACCACATCGGAGGAAGGAAACCGTTGAAGAGAGAATTTGCCAACTCATCAAGCTCTTAACTCATACCAATTTCTCCTAATAGAGCTCGTTTCAAGTCGAACAACGATCCATGCATAACAGACAAAAGTTTGTTGAATCTCTCAAGTTCTTATAAAAGCACAACTTAAGCTGGTGTAGGAACTTCAATTGCCTTCTTGATATTGAAATAGTCGAAAATTTCGGGGAGTTTGCTCTGAATATCACTAGCAACCTATTCAATATATTCTTCCTTATTAATGCCACCACCTGATGATGAGTCACTAGTCTGCATAGACAATGTGTTCATCCAAAGTTCTTTAGCAGTATTTGTGAAGTAAGATATCTCAGCATTTGGATGAAGACCGAAAACTCCGGGACTTGTGAAAAGAGGAATCTGGTCAATTGCAAGCATAAAGTTCTCATGATTAGCTGCTTCAGGGATCGCGTAGTCTGATCCTGACTATGAGAAGAAGAAGGTCTGGTTCTTGTCGAAAATGAAGTTACCCAGATACTCTCGTAGATAGGTGTTCAAGACACGACGGTCACAGTCATCTGTAACTCTACCTCCATACATAGCCTCACCAATCAGATATCTTAGAGTATCCCAAGGAAGCTCTTCTTCGTTGTTTGCGAGAGCTTTATTCAAGTAAAGGGAAATGAGCTTGAAGGAAATCTTGAAGTCACTCTCATTGAAATCATAGGTAACGTTCCAACCAATCTTTCCGAATTTCTTTCTCTCTTGAAGCACTGCATGGGTGAATGATAGAACGTAAATTAGAGATTTGAATTCTTTGTTTGGAACTTCATTCAAATCATCATCAGTCAACTTAGTGTAGCTAGACTTAATATTTTAGCCAAGACCATCGGGTGGTTCAGTAACCACCTTTAATGACTTTTGCAAGATGCCCAACGGGAATCGATCACTTGGAGCTGTGGTTAGCCAGAGACGGAAGTTTTTATCTGGCTTAGTGATGTTTTCTATGATAACTTCAAGTTTTTTAAGCCAAGATACTAGCAAATGGCAGTTTTGAAGCATTACCCAATGGCCTCTCATTGCACCACTTTCAATCATAGATTTTGCTTAGTCACCCATACCCTGACCGAGAGCGAGGAATCTGAACTTTCCTTATCCAAGACCAACTTGATCAACAAGTTTTTGAACATCACTGAGAGGATCAGCACCAGGACTCAAAATGAAGACAATTGGGGTCTTTTCTGTTGATTATTCATAGATCTTTTGATAGTTGATTGGAGGAGACTTAACATAATAGTCATTCATTCGTTCTATAATGAAGTTCTTAATAGCATTAACAACACGATCTGGGCGGAAGATACGTACGACAAGTAATTACTGGAACTTGTTCAATGTGTCAGAATATCCGCAAGGGATTTAAGTTTGCTCAGGTGCTTCCAAATCATACCATTCCATCCATTTCTTTCCGTTTCCTTCAATATCGCTTAGTATATTTTTCCAAGCATCACCTAAAGTTACTAATCTTTGAAGGTCTTTCCATCCGTTCGATGACATCCAATCAAAAGGCTTTTCTTTAGCTACAGCATCCAAGCTAGTATTACCCTTTAGGAAGAAATCGAGTTCAATCTTATTGAGATCACCATCTCCGTCCATAATCATGGTGGTCATTTGGAATGAGAACATAAGTTTGTGCTTCTCGAAAATACCCATACAAGTGAATTCATAGACTAGTTAAGTCAACTTATCCTTGATGTTACGCAATCTGTTTTACAGAATGTTATCTTTACGAGCTGTTTCCAAGGCATTCTTGAAGACTACCAAGTAGGCAGTTAGGGAGTACTCATACATTTCTGAGATAGTTGAAAGACCTTGCATGGCGAAGAAGAGAATAGCTCCACGTTTGGCTACCTCTTTATATGATTCTCTACTTTGTTCAATATCAGCCTCAGTTACTTTGGCGTTTTCAATAGCAAATCCGATTTCAACTGATTTAGACTTTGCAGTTTCCAAGGTCTCAATTAAAGCAACATTATCGACTAATGGAATATCAGTTTCCTTCGATAACTCAGAAAGAAGAGTATCTTCAAGTTCTTTTAGAGTGGCTCTATTCTGTGAAGTTTCAATGACTAATTGCTTTCTCTGTCTCTCAAGTTCTGGTCTTTCATAGCCCACGACTTCATTTAGTAACTGATCACGAAGACCAAGCATGGTAACGCAGAAGTTAATGATCATAGTTTTACCGAAGGTCTCTGGAGGATAATTCGGATTAGCGATCTTAGTTGTCATGTACATGCGGAAGTCATCATTATACTCAATGTTCTGATCTCCTAATTTGATCATACGAACACCAGCTTAGATAACTATATTCTTCTCAAGAATTGGGTCTACCATAGGATCGATTTCCTCATCAATTGCCTCAAATAGAACTGGTCTACCAAAAGTGATAGCCATTTCCAATTTCTTGATGTAGTCTGCCTGATTGAAGGATAAAATATCCAGTTTGAATTGTTTTTCTTTTTCTTTAATCCAAACGACAGCTTAAAGTTAAGGATCAACACATAAGGGCCATCTGCTAGCGTTCTTAGTTAATATACCATTTTAAACCGAAAGCTCATCTCCTGGGAGACCCTCTGCTGACCAACGAGATATTTCCACATCATTAGTGAGGAATTTGTCAAGTCTGAAATCTTCCTTATTAGGGATCTATTTTTCAATTAAATCAGTCTTCCATTTTCCATAAACCATCTTTTATCTGAGCTCAAAGTTGAATGCACCACAATATGAAAGGAATGCGGAGCCAGAGAGACAATCACCCACAAGCTTAACCTTATCTATAGCTAACTATTCCATGTCTCCCGTCCAACGCCTTTATTCTGAGCCAAGTCCCGTAATAAGTTTAGATGCAGCATTAAGTTTTCTTGTCATTTCAGCAGATTTACGTTCGAGTTCATCAAGTTCAGCCTTCTTAATAGACATTTTGTTGTTAAGATCATCAAGTTTTTCTGATACTTCCTTGAGTCTAGCCTCAGTCTCAGCGAGATCTTTCTCAGCTGCGGCTTTTTGACGTTTCATTTCTTCGGCCTTTTTCTTTTTAGGCTCAACATCCTTGTAAATATCGTAACACTTAATGGTGGAGATCATCCAATTGAAGAGACCTGCTGTGGCCTAGTTCTTAGTTTTAATAAGAGCAAACAAATCTGCACCAGTAAGTCCGGTTTCCTTCTCCATTTCCTTTAACTTTCTCTTTGCTCTGTTAGCCTGATCAGTCTTGGTCTTAGATACTTCATATTCCTTAAGGTTTTATAGACATTGCATATCACCCAAGAGTTTCAGTTTTACGGATGCCCAAGACTCATCGGTACCTCCTTTGGGATAAAGGAAATACACAATTGTACATACATCAACGATGATTTGAGTGGGCGCTTAGAAATTCTTGATTTCAGTAATATCTGCTGATCTAACATTGTTGAGAGCCTATTGGGCTGCTTCAAGAGCTGGAATAGCTTCCTCCAGAGCTTTATTAGCCTCAGCCTCTTCTTAAGCGATGATGACACTTTGAACATCAAGGAATGCTTTCTTTTCACTGGCTACTTCCTTTTGTTTGGAAGCAACCTCTGACTTTTGAGAGATATCCTCAATAAGCTCCTCGACGATAGTCTTTTTCTCTGCGATTTCAGCATTTTTGATTGCAAGTTCTTTGCTCAAAATTTCAGTATCCTCTTGGGCTTTTGCAAGTGTGGTGAGACCACCCTCGAGACGTCGGATTTGCGAGTCAATGTATTTTCTGTTGTTGGCCAAGAATTTGATATAGTTGTCGATAAAATCTAGGTAGTTCTTTGGAGTAGAGTAATTCTTTCGCTTGTAAATTAGCTCAAAGTCACGTGAATAGTCTTGCACGCTCTAATGGATCATAACGATATGGTCGGTAATTGGTTGACGGATTTCATCATCCAAATTCACATTAACTAGGAAATTTTATGCCACTGCAGAAAGAGCATCTTCGGGCCAGGGGAAGAACCAGTCGATGCTTGTGTTGGAAACAAGACCTGGGAAATTTCTGCAACGAACTCTAAGAGTATCTCCAGCAGGGGACATAGCAAGAACAATATGAATATTTTCTCTACTTCTAGTGACGAAGTATGACCATCTGAATTCCTTTTGTTCAGGGAGTCCTTACTTTCTCATTTCATCTTCCAAAGGTTAAGCAAGTCCATCCTTTTCTTCTTCAGGGAAGAGGGCAGGAACCATTCCAATAGTTAGAATGTTGTTAATAAGTTCGAGGAAACCTTCTTCAACTACATGTGCATCTGTGAACATGAAGGTCTTAGGTTTTTTCAGCACTGATCTATAAAGTTCTCTCAAATCTTCACGGAAATTATCTTCTTTATAACCTCTTACCAAGCTGATAGTGAACATATCAAAGCCTGCAGTAAAAGTAGCTAAACGGGTCAAAGATTGCTTTCCTGAACCACCCACACCAACTAGTAAACCACTACCCTTGGGAAAGCGTATAATTCTGTGAATCTTAGTCAAATGCTCTAGAGCATCATTGAAAAGTACCAAGTTCATTGGCTTATTTTCATAACCATAGTCTTCCAAGAGTTTATTCATCTTGACTCTAACATTTTCATATTCACCTAAGTCTTCATAAAGTCTTGGATCTTCCTTCTCATCATCAGTGGGATCAGATAGAGCATAGTCTCCATAGAGGCATGGGTTCTTAAGAACGAACTCATCAGTGCCAGGGAAGAATTCTTTAATGATAGCTGTCAAGAGTTAGTCATTAACTAATGATCTATCAATTTCGTTGACTAAACGATCGGAAAATACTCTCATGCATTCATTTCTCCATAGTCTGACTAATGATTCTTTTGTTACAAATTTATCAATAGTCATTAGTGTCAGACCTTCATAGACTCTACTTAAGTCTCTTAAGTTGAAAATGTAATGGAATTTAACTGGAGTACGAGGAAGCTTCTCGCAAATAAGGAAGTACAAATTCAAAGTGGCTGTTGTCACTTTTGGAACTACAGCTCTAATATCCTCATGGAAATTTTCTACATGCTTTTGTAAAATAGAGGTGTAAATCTTTTCAATAGCCTCTTTGGTTGGGAAAGTAATGTTGAAGCATGAATAAAGTGACATGAGACGTGGGTCAACTGGGTTATTACCACCACCTGGAGGAGTCATTGCTCCGACATATTGTGTATCAACAATCTCACGAAGCTCGAGGTCACCTCCTCTTTGATAAAGCTGATTTCTTTCAACCAAGAACTTCAAAAGGGCATTAGGCTGTTGAGTACCGTACTTGTCAATTTTAGGCATATTTAAATCATCAATGAAAAGAACAAGTTGCTTTCCTGCACTCTTTGGACCATACTGCTTGAAAGTTCTCTTATCAATATTTTCTTCGAAGTTCTTTTGGAAATCACTTGAAGTTGTTCTCGATGAGAAGTTGATTGTGAGGATAACATATTTATCCATTGGCATATTTTCACTCTTGAAATGAGAGAAAATTGTGACTGTTTTAGCTGTGCCTGAGTCACCGACAAACATAACTGGTTTCTTTAACTACATGATTTGGTTCAATAACCATGAATATCTTTGAGTATCAGTTGTAGGAACAAGAATTTAGTTGAATTTCTTGCTTGCAGGAGGCTTATACTCTTTAACTGCTCTTTCCCAAAGACTGAATCCTGAATTGTGTAGGTCGTACAAATTATCATAAAGAGAGCTTGACGGCATGATAAGTCCACTTGTTTTACCGATGTATTGAGAGAATTTATCTCTGTCTTCTGCCACCAAAGCACCTCCAAGTGACCAAATTAGACAGAAAATAAAGAGGCGCTCAAGTTAATCAGCTTCTTGAGGAGGGTTCTGATCGGGTGCGGGTACCATAGAATCAACAAGAGTAGAGAATTACTAGACTAAGTTAAGGTTAGTACGGGGTGTGATGAATTTCAGAGGCTCAAGAAGTTCATCTTAGTTCTAATCTACACCCTCAAATATTCTCTTGATGGCAGGAGGAATGTACTTATTGTAAAGTTCCATCAAACTATCAGCCATAACTTCAGAATACTTTTCTTATTTATCTCTAACCCATCTTTCAAAGAAAGGATAGAAGCCAAGGTTCTTTGGATCGACATAGACCATACCACAACGAGAAATTGTGGCTGGAGAAGCATATTGAAGATCAAACACTTCGAACAGTAGAGCACAATGCCTTAGAAGTCTGATACGATCACCATTAGCAAGGGTCAAAAGTTTGTTATCGTCCATGACTGAGTTCATGTTTTCAACCCAGACAGCGTCAACATCACCATCGAAAATAATCCATCTCGTCTCTTATTTACCTGGAGCTTAATCCTGGTTAGCATCTTTGAAAGTCTTAGAGAGGAGACCATCTGTCCAATCTCTGCTGTCAGGATCTAAAACACCATAAAGTTCATTCAATGTCACCATCTTAGGATTAATTGTATCGATCTTTGTAGGATAACCCAAATACTCTTTAAGAGAAGCTGCAAGAGTATTAATGACAACACTTTTTCCTGAGCCTGTTGGGCCGACAACCATAGTTGTGTGTCTAGTACCCATTGTTTCAAAGAGCTGGATAATCTTGTTAACTTAATCGTCAAATTTATCAGTCTCTTTGTGGTCAAATCTATTCTTTTTCATGTCATCAATGATTTTTTCTTTTAGATCTTCATAACCAACACGATCAGCCTTGAGTCCAGGGAAAAGATCACTAATCAATCCATAGAAGAGAGGCACATCATCGAATACGAACTTTGGCATGTTCATATCTCTCAAGGCTCTCATAAGCACGATATCTTCACTAATGTCGGCGTAGTTTCTTTTGAGCTGACCAGCCATGACAAGTACTGATTTTAGAGCTCTGAGACCGAAATCATAATGATACTATTTAGAAAGTTGTTCTCTAGAAAGCTTATACAGCACTGTCATTTTCTTTGCTAGAATCTTAGCAAGAGTGAAACCCTCAGACATAAGCATGTTCTCGCAAATAAGCATCAAATCTGGCTGAACCATAGTTACTGGTCTGAAAAGAGCTTTTAAATTGTCTGGAAGTTCAGATCTTCCGGCGTAACCTGGATTCATAGTGATGAAAATACCAACTGTTGGTATAAGTCTCATATCAGTGTTGAGGAAATCAATCTTCTTCTTTTCAAAGATAAGACCGTTTTGGATAGTTTTAATCTGAGCTGATACGACTGAGAGCACCTCAGTGTTAATACGATTGAACTCATCGAAACAACCCCAAAAACCAGTTTAGATTAGACCTGAGAAAATGATACCCATAGCAACGAAATCGAGATTCTCTCCGCAGTTTGTAATAACACAACGTAAAGCAAGTGATTTTGCAAGATCTTTAACTGTTTCCGTCTTTCCTGTTCCAGCTGGACCTGCTGGTGCACCACCTAGCTTAAAGGTAAGAGCAGTAGTCAATGTCATGACACATCTATCAGTTAGTGGAGTAATAACCAATCTACCATTAAGACCTTGATATTCATAACAGAAGTCAAATGTTCCAGTACATTGCCTAATTGCAATATCATCCTTCTTTTTGTCCCAATAGAATCTTAATTGAGACTCCCATTCAAATTCTTTAGCATCAAGAATTGAATCACGCACAAAACCATCAACGATATCTCTAGCATGCACATCCAAGATAATCAGTGTGTTGATTGATTTTCTAGTGAGGTTGTCAAGATCTTGTCTGACTAATGCAATTAAATCGTTTAGATCAGAGGTTTCTTTTGCTAGTTCATTTTTCATGGCATGTTTGTCACCCTCTTTCACTCTCCTGAAGACATCTTCAACGGAGAATGTCCACCATATCTGAGTACCGACCAAGGCAACCATACCAAGTTATTTCTTAATCCAATCCATACGCTCTTCCTTAGCATAGTAGAAAACAGCTCTCTTAACAATTGTATGGATTGTTTTCTTCATTTCATTATCAATTTTATTCATCCAATCTTCAACAGCACCTTCAGGCTTTGTTGGAGTTTCAAAATCGTATTTTTCGCCCTCATCAGATATCATACCGAGTACTTGCTTGTCTCCCTTACCAAAAATTAAATCCTTGCAGTTATCGAAAAGTTTCAACAAATGAGGAGAGATAGCTCTTGGATCTGAACTACCCAAAATAAGCAAGAGATCATCATCAGAAATGAAGTAGAAACGAGGGAAACTCATTTTCTTTGACTCCAGATAGTTTGTCAAACTCTTCTGACATTTATCGAGCTCTGCTGAAATATTCTTTAGCTCACCAAGTCTATTACCACCCTCAGCTTTAACACAACATTGAATGACATTTGGGTTCTTGTAAGCTCCCTCCATGATCTTTTTGTAGTTAGCATCTGTTTTCATGAATTTTTTAGCTTCATCTGGCAATTGCATTCTGATATCATCACTGGCGAAGATACTTTCAAGATACATCCACTTTCTTTAGACAATCATCCAGGCATCGATAACGTCATTGATAGTGTTGAGATCTTTTTCCCATTGAGCAACCTTAGTTTTAATTGCTCTTACATACTTTGATGCGTTCAAACTTTGAAGGATCAAAATGTTATCTTCAAGTAGCTGTCTAATTTCATCAGGTGATTTAACAGCATATCCTTTAAGTTCTGATCCTTTTTTGTATGGAAGAATTTCAAAGTTCTAAACTTTCCATGCAGTCTCAATTTTTTAAAGATTTTCTTCATTTTTAGCTTCTTCTTTGGCCTCTTGGCAAATTGCCATAACCTATTCTTCGTAATTTTGAAGTTCAAGCTCGAAAACCTTAGAGAGGGTCATAGTCTTGAAGTTAATCTCACCAAGATCTTTTCCAGTCTCCTCCATAATTTTCTTCCAATGGCGCTCTTGAATAGCAGGGATTTTCAATTGTTGAATTAGAGGAAGGGAATCTTTGAAACCAACAATTGTGGTTCTCAGTTTTACGAAAGGAGAAATACTTTCAGCATTAGGAAGTCTTGATTGAAGCTTTCTTACCTTTTTCTCTTTTTCTTCAGTTCCTTAAAGTAACTGAGTTACATCGAGCTTGCTCCAAGCCATGATACTCCACTCTTTGACATTCGCTTGATGGCTCTTAAAAATAGAGTAAATTTCCTCATACATAAGATTATCTTGTTCCATTTTAATAAGTTCGGGGTATTTTGAGATAGGCAGATTGAAAAGTTTTTCTGCAAGCACAAATTCTTCTCTCTTTCTGTTAAAAACCTCATTTTGCTCCTTACTCTCTTCTAATCTATGGACACCTTCTTCTAAAGACATAGAATCTGAGCCAGGCCCATTATGAAGATACTTTTCATAAGCCTCTTTCAAGTCGTTCTTGAACTTAGCAACATCGCCCTTAGTGACCTCAGAGTAGTTTTGTTTGAATGAATTAAGTTCAAAATCTTTGCGATCAGCCATTTCTAAGAGGTCAACCCATGCCTATGAGAGAATTTCGACTTGGTGCAAAGTTTCAGGTTTAACCTCATAGCTGTACATTCTCAATACACGGAACTATTCAATGATCTCATTAATGCGGAATTCCATGTCCATAGATGTGTTCTTGATCTCTGAGATTACATTAAGAACCTGCTTGAGTCCATCAATTCCATGAACCTCTGTTTTGAGTTGTCTCTCATATTCATTGATATCCTTAACTATGTTGTTAAGCTCCCTAGTTGACATGTCGATGAGAGAGTCTCCTAATTATTGAAGCCATTCGTTGATCTTATCGAAGACTTACTACTTAACATCTTGATAGTTGATCAAAATGAAGAAGTTATCATTCAAAGTCTTCATTCTATCAATTTTCTAGTAGTAGCCCTTCATGTTTAGGATGTACTCTTCAGTCTTGGAAATCTGTTAATTTTTGAAAAGGTTCTTCTAGACTTTAGTAAGTTCATTCTTATCGAATAGTCTCTTCAGGTTTTGGTTCTTAATCCAACTCTTTGAGAAGAAGGAGAATTTCTCTATGACTGTGTTTCTTGCTTAACAGATTTCATAGTGGAGGTGAGTTATAACAGGGTTTAGCATCACATCATCATAGAAAGTGTAAGGAATGTACTTCTCAGAGGTTTCTTCATGCACACGCTCTTCAAAAATCTTACAGAAACCATCCCACCAACGACCGAAATGTTTGGTTGATTCAAGAATGTTTCTGGTGAATTTTTCAAGCTGTCCTCTGAGCTCATCTAAAGTTGGATGATAGGTAAATTCTGGGTGAGCATAGGAGGCAGCTACCAATATTAGTTGGGGTGCCTCGTTTCTCTACCAAAGGACTTTATTTGCTGACAAAGCTCTAATGATCATTCTAGTGATAGCATTGAAAATACGACGCTCCCAATAGTAATAGTAGGGGCGCATCTCAATAGCACCTTGGCTGTTAGTCTTCACTGTGCATTCTTCAATCGACTTAAGATACATATCACCAACGTTGGAATAATCTTTAACAAGCTCTTGCACAACTTTATTGAGATAAGATTCAAAGTATTCTGTGAATTCACTAAGATCCATTGGAGACTTTCTACCGAAATCAATCTCTCTTACGATGACAGCTGTCTCAATGTTGATGACTTTTTTCTCGATGTTTTGAGCATGCTGAAGGACACGAGATTTTGTCTCTTTGAATTCATCAATAGCCTTTTGGCAGTCTCTGATGTACTCACCAATAGAAAGAGAGAACCAATTGTGGTTGTCTGATCCTTTGTCCATCCATCTATTCAGCTTGTTGATTTGCTTGTCAAGGAGCTTTTTTTCAACTGGTTTCAAGTTGCTCAAAGCTGAATTATATCCTCTAAGGAGCTAATTAAGCTTATCAACATGCCTCATATAGTCTTTCTCTTAAAGTGCAATGTTGATAATGGTCTAAGGGATATCTTTTCCAATACGATCAAGAAATTTAGCCTCACGAATGATTACTTTAAGCTCAGGTGCGAAATTTACAGCATAAGTAGCTTGTTTAGTTTCAGGATCAACCTTCTTAGTCAGAATATAGTTTTTGAGCAATTTTATGGCATTATCAGTGTTCTCTTTATGCCATTCTGAGAATATCTTGTGCTCATACTCGGCATCCAACTACTTGGCCAATGAGATGTACTTCAATGTAACATCCATACCAACTTCTGATTATAGAAGCTTTTCCTTAGTTTTGAATTTATAAATTGGTCTCTTAATGCGGCCCATAATACTACGAGCCCAAGCAATAGCACCGGATTTTGGAGGCATATTCTTTGAAATTGTAGGATTTTACCGGCCTTATTTAAAAAGAGTTTCCATTTCACCAACCTCTTTCTTATATCCTAGAAGGACATCAGTATACTTGTTAGTAAGCTGGTCTTCAATAGCCTTTCTGGTCTTAATGTTTTTGAACTTGTTGAGGAGATCGAATGCTCCCTCACTGGACTTAAGCTTAAGGAAAGAGTTGTTGATTAAATGTTGGCATGAGCTATCACTCTGTTTCATGGCATCTTCAAAAGCCTTGTAGAGCTCTTTCCATTCCTCATGATATTTAGGATCAAAAACATCATAAACGAAACCCTCCAGCTTGGCAACTTCAGTGATGATTTTGTTTTTCTGTTCATCAATTGAGTCTGCGTCGCCAGTCACAGCCTTCAGATCAGGACCCAGAAGTGAGTAGAATTCCTTTAGGGTGACACATACAGTGCGCATGTCTTCAAGAATGGATATCATGTGCTTGGGCTTGATGAAGATCTCCTTTTGTCTGGTGAAATCCCAACGTTTAACGGTAGCCTCACGTTCGATGTCCCATTTGGTTTAATGGAACTGCTGGTACCATTTTTGAAGGACATTTATACCTTATTAGATGATACTTATGGATTTGTCTGGCTTTTACCTGAAGATTGATCTAATATTGATCTCAGAGCTGACTTTTCCGCAGATCTCACTTGAAATAGAGTCCAAAAGTTCCTCCATCTTGTTCTCGTTTTAGTTAATGTGTCGTGAAATCGTCCAAATGAGTTTGAGGCCATTTAGGAGAGAGGGAAGAGTTTCTTCAATGACTGGAAGCTTTCCGTTTGAAATATTTTTGAATTGGCGCTCCAAGGTTGTGAGGAACTTCACAAAATCCTTGGCTTGGGCATGGAGCTTCTAGAACTTGGTGTTGACTTGCTTGAAGTGCTCAAGACTGAAGCCGTCATTGCTGGCATTCTTGTCACTTTCCTCCATTATCTAGAATATTTATTGTATTGGCTCAAATTACTTACCCCTAAAATTCGCTTGACTTAAGGCATTGTGAGCTGTTGGAAGAGGGTGTTAAAGGTAGCAGATCGGGCGCGCCAGTACTCAGCTTCTCCATAAGCTGTGTTGTTGTCCTTTTACCTGTGGTTCTCCTTTTCCATTGTATCATTGATTGTGTTGGTCCACTCATCCTATTAAATTAGTTTAGTTTATTTGAAAAAGGGAGCCAAAATGCTAAATTCAAATCGAACATTCAATCGTTTCGAAAACTTAAGAAAGTTCTAACGGTCAAACTTCCTCAAGCCTAGCGAAACCATTTGAAAGTAATGATATGATGTATTTCAACTTACAATGGCAGCTTGGAACTCTTCAATCGTCTTTTTGTCTCTTCTTATCTCATTGTCATCCTTGTTAGCAGGGACGGCTGGGACTCGAATGGTTACGGTTCCATAAGCCTACTGAAGCGAAATATTGATTTGCTTCGAGAATTTCTCCATGTGCAGTTTAGTCTCGCCCTTACCCTCCATGAGAGGAAGGTAAACATTACGAATCATTGACTGCAAGTTCTTGAGTCTCTGTTGAGTCTCGTCTTCTTCCATCTTCTTAGTTGACTTTGAAGATATTTAAATTTATTTATATAGTTAATAGTGATAACTGCTTATATAATAATATCTCCTTG
>Ga0078894_10002680_pt1 | contig 13461 bp, 9 predicted proteins | sample LauGreSu1BDMLBSD_2_FD_67506 | JGI IMG/M metagenome (GOLD analysis project Ga0078894, IMG submission 67506) | Freshwater lake microbial communities from Lake Michigan, USA - Su13.BD.MLB.SD (version 4) (version 4) | ecosystem: Environmental > Aquatic > Freshwater > Lake | place: Lake Michigan, USA...
TTCCTTGCGCAAAGAAATAGTGGAGGCCCTCATGCTGAAGCGCATTACGGCGCTGGCCTACGAACATTTGGAAGACGCCCACCACCAAAAACCGTTTGTGCGGAGCATGGGCGAGATTGCCGGATCCACGGCGATTTTGCTGGCCGCAGATTACCTGAGCACCACCCTGAACGGCCGCGGCTACGTCATGGGCGGCGTTACCGGCGTGCCCCCCACGGACGTGGTGATTTTGGGTGCCGGCATGGTGGGGACGGTGGCCGCGCGCGTGGCGCGCGGAATGGGTGCACACGTACGGGTTTTTGATACGTCGTTAACGCGTTTGCACCGCTTGCAAAGCCAGGTGGATGCGTCGGTACACACCGTGGTCATGCAGCCGAGGTTGCTGGCCAAGGCCTTGATGGATTGCGATGTAGCCGTAGGTGCCTTGCGCGCGGAGAACGGTCGTACGCCGGTGGTGGTTTCGGAGGCCGTCGTGTCCCAAATGAAGACGGGGAGCATTGTGGTGGACGTCAGCATCGATCAAGGCGGCTGTTTTGAGACGTCGGAAATTACCTCCTGGCAAAGTCCTTCCTTTGAGCGCTTTGGCGTTTTGCACATCGGCATTCCCAATTTGGCCGCGCGTACCGCACGCACCGCCTCCTTTGCGTTGAACAACCTGACGGCTCCGTTGCTGGATCGATGGTCCGAGGCCGGAGGCTGGGAGGGAATTGTGGATCGCTACCCGGGCGTGGCGCGCGGGGTCTACGTTTTTGGCGGAACTTTGACGTCCCGTCCGCTGGGCGAACGCTTTGATTTGCCCTATTCGGAAATTGGGTTGTTGCTTTGATCCGTTTCAGTGCCGCGCCGCGGTCAATTATCTCTAAATCGAACCGTACAGACCGTGAAGTTTGCCCGTAAAGTTGCTTTTTTTAGTGGAGGTGTGGTCCTGGGGACCGTGTTGGTGGTCTGGATGTTTGGCGAACGAACAGACATTCAATGCACGTATTTTCCGAACGATCGGGTTTTGTACGATTTGCGTTTGAAAACGTGGGTTTGGCCCGACGGATCTGTTCCCACCGACACCGCCTGGACCTGGGCCGTGCGCAACCGTTCCACCGTTGATTGGGATGCCACCACCGTGGCCACCCGCACGGAAACGACGGAGGATTCCGCCAACGTCTATGTGTTGCGTCTGGAGTACCAAGGCCGCCCCACGGAAGTGGTGGTGGAAGGCCGGAAGCACCGAGCGGTGGTGGTGCGCTGGAAGCAATAAGGGTTTGCCGGACGCACGAAACCTTTTGGGGCGCGGTCGAACCGATTGGAAGTTAATCGGAAGAATCAGGAGTCTTTTCGCTCGGCGCGACGTCGGTTCATCTCCGCACGCAGGTTGCTGAGTTCCCGACCGGTTTGGCCCGCCACGCTGGTGTTTTCCTCAGCGCGTCGGAACAAATAGGGAAGAACATCGCGCACCGGACCGAACGGCAAGTACTTGGCTACCCGATGGCCGTCGTGCGCGGCCACGTAGGAAATGTGGTCGCTCATGCCGTAGAGCTGGGCCAGCCATACGGGAGCATCTCCTGGAGCCCAACCGTTTTTGGCCAAGCAATCCACCGCCCATTGGGTGGAGGATTCGTTGTGAGTGCCTACCACCAGGGCGTTTCCGGTGGGAGCTCCGGGGGTGCCTAGGGCGTCCACCAACAAGGCCACGGCGCGGTTAAAGTCGCGGTCCGTGCTGGCTTTGTCCGGTTGGATGGGCGAGGGGTAGCCCAATTGGGTGGCGCGCTCGCGCTCTTTTTCCAAGTAAGCACCGCGCACAATCTTGACGCCGTATTTGTAGTTACCCTCTTGGGCCGCTTGCAGCTCCGCCTCCAAAGCCTCAATGCGTCCGGTTCTGTAGAGTTGCACGGTGGTGAAGACCACCGGGCGTTCTTGGTTGAACTCCTGCATGAGTTGACGGGCGGTGCGGTCGATGGCCGGTTGAATCCAGGTCTCCTCCGCGTCAATCATGATGCTGCGTCCTTCTTTTTGGGAGTAGGCGGCCAACCGACGGAATCGGGCCAAGGCACGTTCCCATTCCGCTTGCTCCTCCGCAGACAAGGCTGCGTCGGTGGAGATTTTTTCCAACAGCGCAAAGCGGGACAATCCGGTCATCTTGAAGACGCCCAGCGCCAGGCCGTCGAACTTGGTGTGGGCCGCCAACGTTTGCAACGTAATGTCCAAACCGCGTTGAAAATCCGCCTCGGTTTCTTTGCCTTCAACGGAATAATCCAAAATGCTGGAAATGCGGTAGTCCCACAGTTTCTGGATGGCCGGCCCGCAATCGGCGATGCTTTCCCCGCCCACAAACTGCGCGAAAACGGTTTTTTTCACCAATCCTTTGATGGGGAGTCGCAACCACAAGGCCGCTTCAACCGCGGGTTTTCCCAAGCGTACGAGCCAGGGAAGCTGCAGAAGTCCAAACAAAAATTGGCTGCGGCGCAAGTCGGCGTCGGACCGACTGTGGAAGGCGCGGGCGGTGTTGTTAAAATCCATGGTTCTGAGCTGTGCACAAAGATACATTTGAACCATCTTTGTAGGGATGAAAACCCAACAAAATCCTTGGGGCGATGCCGTTGTGGGCTGGGGCGCGTTGAGTGCCCTGGGCGACTGGCTGCGCGCGGAACCCGCGCCGCGTCGGGTCTTCTTTTTGGTGGACGAAAATACCCACGAGGCCTGTTTGCCGCTGGTCCATCCGGAAGTTCCCGACGGCTGTGCCGTTGAAGTGCTGGAGGTTCCCGCGGGCGAGGGCAGCAAGGAGCCGGAAATGGCCCTTTCCCTGTGGGAGGCCCTGCGCGAACACGGCGCACATCGGGACGATGTCTTGATCGCCGTGGGCGGCGGAATGGTCACGGACTTGGGCGGCTTTGTGGCTGCAACCTACAAACGCGGCATGCGCTACGCCGCCGTTCCAACGTCTTTGTTGGCCATGGTGGACGCCAGCGTGGGCGGCAAGTCCGGGGTCAATTTAGCAAGCTTGAAGAACGCCGTGGGCACGTTTTACCGCGCCGAGGGCGTTTTTGTAGATCCTGTTTTCCTGGGAACTTTGCCTCCTCGTGAGGTCGCCGCCGGTTGGGCGGAGATGATCAAGCACGCCTATTTGGACGGCGGTGCGCATTGGAACACCATTGGCCAATTCGCCGAAGCCGATGCGGACACCGTGGAGCGGTTGATTCAGCTCAGCGTGGCCTTCAAAGCACGTTTGGTGGAAGAAGATCCGCTCGACCGACTCGACGTGCGCGCTGCACTGAACGCGGGGCACACCGTGGGGCACGCCCTGGAAGCCTTGGCTTGGGCCGACGAATCGGACGAATCTGTACCCTTGTTGCACGGCGAGGCGGTTGCCGCGGGCTTGTGGATGGAGTCTTGGGTTTCTGAGGCGCGCGGACTGCAACCGACGGCCGACGCTGCGGCATTGCGTTCCCTCATTCGTGCCTACTACGCACGGGTTCCCTTGCCCTCTCTGGAAGAGGCCTGGACCGTGATGCAGCACGACAAGAAGAATCGAACCGACGAAGTCCGTATGGCCCTGCTGCAGGCGCCGGGCAGCTCTGTTGTTCTGGCGGCAGTAACCAAAGCCGAATGCGCCGAAGCCTGGGAGGCCTACGCCAAAACCTTTGTTTGAGGTGAACGAGTTCAGCGAGGAAGGTTGGGCTGGGGCTACTGCCGGTAGTGCTTCGTCGCCACAAGCGGGGTCTTCCGCGGGGGACGACGCGTTGCCCCATGCGGATTCTGAAGGCGGCGCCCTGGATGCTTTGACGAGCGCGGCGACGGGCGTTTTGTCTATTGCGGCGGTGGATGCATTGTCTGGCACGGCGTTGGGTACCATCCCGGAACTTGATTTACCGCTTTCCAAGAGCGTATGGAACCGACTGCAGGTACTTCGTGCCGTTGTGCCCGATCGCGTAGATCTTAGCAAGTGGCCGGAGGTTGGTGTTTCGTTCGATTCAGGCGTTACGGAATCAGCTACTTCCAACGAAACAGCCGGTGCTCCGGAGGACGTTTTGGCCATGGCGCGTGCGGTGGAAGCCGTGCGTCGGTCTTGCGCAATGGATACTTGGCAGCAGGTAGACGTGGGTCCCGCGGGCACCGCGTGGCGTTTTGGATTGGCGTTGGCCTTAGCCACGCCGGGCGCGAAGGTGGTTCTGGAGGGGCACGCCCGTTTGCAAGAACGACCGATCGAACCTTTGGTAAAGGCCTTGCGATCTTTAGGCGCGGAGTTGGAGGGCGGCGTTCCGCCGCACCGGTGCACGGGCCGCCGCCTGCGCGGCGGCCAATGCACCCTGGACGCCTCCGCGTCCAGCCAACACCTCAGCGCCTTACTTTTGATCGCCCCTTTGTTGGAGGAACCCCTCACCGTTCACCTGACCGCTCCGCTCGTCAGCGCTCCCTATGCCCACATGACTGCCGCGCTGTTGCGTCGCGTGGGCTATTCCGTATCGATTGACGACGCTACCTGGCGTGTTCATCCCTTCAGCAATTCCAACGCAGGCCCGCTCCCCAAGCCTGTTGTTTTTGATCGAGATCCGGACTGGTCCGCCGCAGCCGTTCACGGCGCGGTTGCTGCCCTGACCGGAAAGCCGGCCTTGCTGCGGGACCTTCGTTTGGCCTCCCTCCAGGGGGACCGCGCCGTTGGAGCTTTGTTGGCCAACTTGGGCGTTCGGATGGAATCGGTACCCGGAGGCATCCTCGTTGCTGCGCCTCAAAGGGGGGCTGCGGTTACTACAAACACCTTAATCCATCCGGAAAATGGGAACAACACCGGTCCATTGGCCTGGGATTTTTCCGAAATCCCGGACACCGCTCAGCCCTTGCTGGCCGCGGCCATGGCGTTGGGGAGGTCCGGTAAAGCCGTAGGATTGCACACCTTGGCCGGCAAAGAAATCAACCGAATGAACGGCTTGCTGGAATTGGCCGAGGTGTTGGGCGTCTCCTGCTCGGCGGATGCGGATACCTTTTCTTTTTCACCGGGCCCAAATTTTGAGCATCGCCAAGAAGGGTTGTACGGACCGGGATCGCCGCAACACCGCTCCGCGCAGGGCGACCACCGCCAGGCCTTTGCTTGGGCGTTGGTGGGGCTTCGGGTTCCCGTTTTCGTTACCGATCCGGATTGCGTGCGGAAGTCCTACCCGGACTTTTGGCGCAATTTCAGCGTCCACGTGGGGGCGTAGCGGATACGGAACGAGCCGCGCGCAATCCAACCGTGATCATTTCCCAATAGGTAGTCGCGGGCCGGACGCAGGCCCGGTTGAAGCGATCCGCGGACGTAAAAAGACCAACTTTTCCAGGATTTACTCCACTCTGCGCTCAACACCCACGGACTGCTGCCGTAGGGTTGGATGCCGTACAGCACCGGCAAACCGGGCGACGCCGAAACCCACGCCGCGGTGGCGGTCCACCGACCCCAGGGGTTGGATTGGCGGTAGGTCAGTTCCACAAGTTCGCTCGTGGGACGTTTCGCCAGCATCGGAGCCGCTCCAAAACCAACCGCCCCCGCCGGCCACTTTCCGCTTTGGCTCCAGCGCACGGTCCAACCGGAAAAGTTCCCCGAAAAAACCACCCGCCAACCGGAATCCGACGTCCAATTCCACTGCCCCCGAAGTGCATACTGGGGAGTTGATTTTTCGCCCCGCACCCAACCGTCCCATTGGGGCAATTCCCAAGGGTGGCGCCGGTAGCGAACCGCGGCGGTCCAGTGTGTCCGCCCGGGAAGACTCGTGCTCCATGACGCTTGGATGCGTCGCTGCGGCCCGGTTTCCGCCGCGGTGCTGCCCCATTCCGCCGTCCAACGCTGCCCGGCTTCCGGCGTCCATACTGCCTGGAGCCAAGGGGACCAGCCGTAGGTACCCCATCGGATTTGGGCCGTGGAGCGGAGCGATCGGCCCGGAAAGGTGCCCCGCAACTGAAGCCAATCCGTTGGACTGGGGAACCAGTTGATTTGTGCCGGTCCCCATCCGGCCTGGCCTTTCCACGGCGTTGGGGAACCGACGAGTTGTTTTCCCCAAGCGGCGTGCAACCGCCAATTCCAATGAAAGGTAGGAAGTCCGTTGGACCAACCGGCGGCCGGTTGGCCCAGGGCACGAACGGGGGCTTGGCGCAGCAGGTCCAAGGTGCAGTAGTGCCGCACCGTGGCTTGGGTGCACGAATCCATTCCGTCCACAAAATCCAATTCAGACCAATCCAGCAAAGCGCCTCCCCGGCTTCGGTAGTAAGCCAGCGCAGCACCCGGACCCACTTCCCAAAAGGGCAAGTCCACCCATTCCGTTGGGGGAAGGGCATTGAGGGCCAACGGTGCCTGTTTCCACTGCAAAAGCAATTCGCGTATTGAATCTTGCGCTGCGTCCGTCACGGGCGCGTTGCGTTCGGACCACCGTTGAACCACTTCCGACGCTTCCCAGCAGGAGGGTTGGCCGGCCACTTCCAGCCCACCGAACACCCCAGAAAACCAGACCAACCCCACGAGGTTGAGGCCGTTGGACCACCACCGTTCCAAGCGGTTGATTCCCACACTAACTGCATCCCACCCCCTCGGGAAAAGGCGGCCAGAACGTTTTGGCTGCTGCTTTTCCACCGGGCGCCCAGGGTCCAGGCCGTGGGCATTCCCGCGGGGTGCAGTTCGCATTGTCCCCAGGTTTCCCAGCGTCCCCCCGGGCGGTATTCGCCGTACAGCCAACCGGTTGGACCTGCCGATGTCCAGCCCGCCCAAGCCTGGGCCCGGTACCGGGAGTGCTCCCAGGCGGCCGCCAGAAAGGGGTCTACTCGGTTGTTTTTCCAGCTTAAGCCGCCTGTTGCGCGCCATCCGCGGGCCAGGTTTGCGGAGCCCCACGCCGCGGCATGGGGTGCCAGAAAGGCGTCCAAACCCACCTCCCAACCCCACGCACGGCCCTGCCGCCACGTCCATTGGGCGTGCCCGGGCGGCCCCCCCCATTGCGTCCAACCCAACCAATTTTGGGAAGAAGCGCCGGGCGGCCCCAACGTGGGATGAACCGTCGGGTACTGCGGAGACCACTGCGCGGATAGTGTTGGCCCAAATCCGGCCCCAAACGCGAGCAGGAGGAAAGTGGGGTTCCAAAGTCGATTCCATAGTCCAAGGTTGGGCATCACGAGGCAAACCTCGGACGCAAAATCGCCGCTAGCCGTAGTTCACGCACTTGCATACGTTTGAAACAAAAAAAAGAGTGCACCTTTGGAGTATGGTCCTTCCAGCGCTCCATTCGCTAATTGTTCGCACTTCCGCATCGGCGTCTGCTCGCCGCGCGCGGGCGGTCTTGGCCTTGGGGATGGTCCTGCTGGCTCCTGAACCCGGAACTGCACTAACCTCCCTTTCTAGACCTAGGAATGCGACCATTACGACCTATTCAAACACCGAATCGTCCCGGTTAACGCTCACCGCCGCTGGACTTACCGGACGCGAAGTGCGCGTGGAAGACGGGGTGTCCGGCACGGCCAAGCACGTCCTGGAAGCGGCCGACGGCACGCTTTGGGTGGCGTGGGAAGGCCAGGGAATCTCCGCGCGCTATGCCGGAAAAGAACGACGGTACGGTGCGGCAGACGGTTTGCCTTCGCCAGTGGTTTATCGGTTGGTGGAAGGAAAAAACCGGAGTACCGACGTTGCTAGTTCCTCGCCAACTCTTTTTGCCGCCACTGAAAAGGGAATTGCCGCTTGGGTGAACGGTCGTTGGGCATTTCGCAAAGGGCTGGGCACGCATCGGTACGTGGATGCCGCAGCATCCCCCAGCGGTTTGGGTTTTTTGTCCGATCGATTCCTTTTGTTGGAACAGCAGAACAACTCCCGCGAGAACGCGTCGAATCCGGCCTCCAACCCCAAATCCTCAAGCCCTCTTCGTTGGTTGCGCGTTCCGCTTCCCGCGGGCGCCAAGGCCGAGTCCCTGGTCCCCTTCAAGGGAAAATGGTACGTTGCAACCCAGCAAGGATTGCTCGTTTGGAACGGAAAAAAGTGGACCCGAAGCGGTCCCAACGAACCGTGTTTTTCCGTGGTTTTGGCGGAGCACAACGGAGAACGCACGCCGGCAGCAGCGTACCCCAACACGATGCGTTGGGTGGCGGCTGGAGAGGAAGTAACGGTCCCCTGGGAACGGTACGGGGTTCGTTCCTGGAACCGCACGCAATTGCTTTTTTGGGGTGAATTTGGGCTGGCGGGAGCGGACGGCAATTTGTGGACGGACGAGCGCGGTCAGTTGTTGCCCGGTGTGCGGGCGGTACACGAAGTGGGCAGCTCCTTGTTGGTGTGGACGGACGACGCCTTGTTGCGGTTGCCGGCTCCCCACAGCGTTCTGATTCCCGAGCTGCGTTCCAATGGCTTTCTAACCGTGGTTCCGGGCCAAACCGCATGGGATTCCCAGAACCACTGTACCTGGGTAGGATCCAACAAAGGATTGTGGACGTGGTCCGCACAAGAGGGACTGCAATCGGCCGATTTTCCGGGCGGTCGGGTGGTTTTTGATCTGGAGCGATTGAACGATGGAACCTTGGTGGTAGCGTGCGAAAACGGGCTGTATTTTCGGTCTCCGGAAGGTCGATGGCGCGCCCATCCGCGCCTGCAGGCGTGTCTGGGAACCGTGGTGTACGGGACGAATTTGGTGGTGTCTTTGGGGGACAAGACCGTTCGTTACCAGCGTACTTCAGCGGCTATCCCCAGCGACCCCAACGCATGGCGCGCCGTAGACAGTGCATCGGGGATGTTTGTGGTGGAGCTGGACGGACCGTTTGCAAATGGGGCCGTGTTGGGCTCGGGCACGGACGGTCAACTGTATTCCTACGAAGTCCAGGCATCCGGCAACGCGCAGTGGGTGGCCTACGCTCGGTTTCCGGGTGCCCCCCTAGTCCACCTGCAGCGGGACGCTGAAGCGCGGTTGTGGGCACAAGTGGAAGGGCGCGGCTGGTGGCTCAAGTCTGCCAAGGGATGGGTTTGGGCGCCGGGCCGGGCAGCAACTGATTTTCGTGCCGCAGAAGAGTCTGCACTGCACTGGAGCAACAACCAGTGGTTTGGTGAACTTTTTGCCCCCAACCAAAGAACCAATTACCGCGCACAATGGGCCACAGAGGCAACCGATGGGGAACGCGGAATCAAGCTAAGTTTCAAGCTGGCCGGTGCCGAAAGGCCTGAAGAATTGGAGTACCGCTTCAAACGGAACGACGGTTCCTGGAACCAATGGTCTGCGGCGTCGGAAACGGTTTGGCCTTTGCTTCCGTACGGACGCCACACGTTTGCGGCAGAAGTTCGGAATGCGCGCACCCTGCACCGATACGGTCCGTATGCCATGGAGTACACCTTGCCGCGTCCGTGGCAGCAAAGTCCTTGGCTGATTGGGGCTTTGGCGCTGACGATGTTGGGCGTTGGGGCCGGAATTTGGCGCGGTCAAATGCGCCGTCGGGCCGAGCAACGCGCGTGGAAGGCCGAGCGCGAGGAATTGGAGCGCCGGGCCCTGCGTTTGCAAATGAATCCGCATTTTTTGTTCAACGCCTTGGAGAGTATTTCCGGATTCATCCTGCAGAGCAAGCCACAAGACGCCGTGCTGTATTTGCAACGTTTTGCCAAGCTCATGCGACTCACGCTCCAAAGTGCGCAGAATGCTTGGATTTCCTTGGCCGACGAGTGGAAATTATTGGAAAACTACACGGCTTTGGAACAGATCCGTTTTGGCAAGTCTTTTGAAGTGGTTTGGGAACCGGACGAAGCTCTGGACCCTGAGGAGTGGGGCCTACCGCCCATGATTTTGCAGCCGGTGGTGGAAAATGCCATCCTGCACGGATTACGCCCGCGATCGTCCGGTGGGATCCTTCGGATTCAGTGGCAAAAATTAGAAAACCAGCGCATTGCGGTGGTGGTGGAAGACAACGGCGTGGGTCGAAGTGCCGCGGAAAAAGCAGTACGCACGGACGAAACCCGCCACCGATCTGCGGCAACCTCCATTTTGGAAGCGCGTTTGGCCCACCTCGCACAAGAATATGGATCCGGCATCGGCTGGACCCTCACGGATTTAACCCACCCCGACGGTTCGCCTGCCGGGACCCGCGTCACGGTTGTTTTGCCTACCGAAGCGCTGGAAACCTTTTAAAAATCAAAGCCATGCTGACTGCATTATTGGTAGACGACGAAGCGCAGGGCCGCGCCGCCCTCCGGGGAAAATTGGAGTTGTTTTGCCCCGAAGTGAGCCCCATTCACGAGGCCTCTACCGTGGAAGAGGCCTTGACGGCCGTACTGGCGCATCGCCCGCAGCTCCTGTTTTTGGACATCCACCTGGGCGATCGGCTGGGTTTTGAATTGTTGGAATTGCTGGCGGCAGAAGAAAATCCATGGAGCGGTGAGGTCATCTTTGTGACGGCACACGACGAATTTGCGGTGCGCGCCATCCGCTTCAGCGCCTTGGACTACCTGCTCAAACCCATTGATCCCGAGGAACTTGTTTCAGCGATCCGTCGGGCCGAAGAACGCAAAGGATTTGCGCCTGGATTGCCCGTTTTGATGGACCACCTGCGCGGACATTCGGACGCCGGTAAAAAGATCGTGGTACCCTGCCAGGACGGCATGCACATTCTGCGCGTTAATGAGATTGTTCGCTGCGAATCAACGAGCAACTACACCCAGTTTTTCATGAAGTCGGGCAAAAAATTACTCGCGTCCAAAACACTGAAGGAGTACGACTTGATGCTTTCCGATTACGGTTTTGAGCGCATCCACAAGAGCCATTTGGTCAACATGGAATTCGTCAAACGCTACGTCCCTTCCGACGGCGGCTACGTCATTTTGGAGGACGACTCCACCATTCCCGTGGCCAACCGCAAGAAAGACGTTTTGGTGGCGCGGTTGCGCGCACTGTAAAAATTTGTTTTACCCGACAACCGCAAGAAACACGTTTGCTCGGTCACTACCCAAGACTACAGTTCGCCGGCCATGCGCAGCACGCGCTCCTTCAGGGATTCCTTGTAGGCCACCATCTTGGCTTGAATGGAGGCGTCCGACGTGCCCAAAATTTGCGCCGCCAAGATGCCCGCATTCGCGGCACCGTTCAACGCCACGGTAGCTACCGGCACCCCATTGGGCATTTGAAGGATGGACAAAACGCTGTCCCAGCCGTCGATTGAATTGCTGGATTTAACCGGTACCCCAATGACGGGAAGCGGCGTCAAGCTGGCCACCATGCCCGGCAGGTGCGCGGCGCCGCCGGCGCCGGCAATGATCACTTTCAACCCCCGGTCCACGGCCGTTTTGGCGTACTCCACCATGCGCTCGGGCGTCCGGTGGGCAGAGACCACGGTCATTTCGTAGGGAATTCCCCATTCGGCGAGCAAGTCTGCAGCGGCTTGCAGGACGGGAAGGTCGCTGCTGCTGCCCATGATGATTCCGACCATGAGTTTTGGGTTTAGTGGGGCAAAGTTACAACGCGCAAGGCATCGCGGCCTGCGGCCGCTCGCTTCCGCGCTTCGTCGGCCGTTTCGGCAACTGCCGTCAGGTGGCCCATCTTCCGAAACGGCCGCGTTTCGCGTTTGCCGTACAAATGCAGGTGCACTCCGGCTTGGGACAAAACGTCCAGCGCCCCTTCGTAGTGCACCGGCCCTTGGTGGCCTTCGGCTCCCACCACGTTGGCCATGGCGGCGGCGGCGTGGGCTTGGGTTCCGCCCAACGGCAGATCGCAGGCCGCGCGCACCAACTGCTCAAACTGCGAGGTGGCGCACGCTTCCAAGGTCCAGTGTCCGGAATTGTGCGGGCGCGGTGCCGCCTCGTTGATCCACAGGTTTCCGCTACGGTCCATAAAAAACTCCACAGAAAGCAGGCCTACTAGGCCCAAAGCTTCCACCAACTTGAGGGCCAGTTCTTGCGCCGCGGCGGCTGCAGCAGGTGAAAGTCGGGTAGGGACCACCACAAATTCAACTTGATTGGCCGTGGGGTGAAAATCCATATCCGTCACCGGGTAGACGGCCGTTTCGCCGGACCGGGTACGCGCCACTTGAACGGCCACCTCCAGATCCAAGTCCACCAGAGCCTCCGCCAGGCACTCGCCGTTGGGCAGCGCTTGGGCTTGTTCCTCCGTGCGCACCAGGGTAACGCCAAAACCGTCGTAGCCGCCGGTGGCTGCCTTCCACACAAAGGGAAGGGGCCACGCGCCTGCGGCGCGGTCTGCGTGCAGCGCTTCGATGCTTTCGTAAACGGTAAAAGGAGCCGTGGGCAACCCAAATTCCGCAAAAAATGCTTTTTGCCGGGCCTTGTTTTGCAGAATCTGCAACACGCGTCCGGGGGGGAAGCAGGGAATGCCTTCCACCTCCAATTGGATCAAGGCGTCGGCATTGACGGCTTCCAGTTCCAGAACGACGGACTGGCACTGCCGGCCAAAGTTCAGAACGGTGGCGTAGTCCGTGAGGGAGCCGCGTTCAAAACGGTGCGCGCCGTACTGCGCGGGAGCGTCCGCCGCGGGGTCCAGAATGGCCACGGCGATGTCCATGCGGCGGGCAGCGGCCAAAAGCATTTTGCCCAGTTGGCCGCCCCCAACAATGCCAAGGGTGAACTGGGGGTTGGAAAACGGAGAAGAGGTCATGGGTGCCAATGGATTTCCGAAGAAGCAGGGGTTGGAGCGGGAAGTGGGGCGTCGGTCCAAACCACTTCTGCCAGGGGATGCACGGCAAAGGTACGGCCGCTGCCCACTTCCGTGCAGGCAATGCGGGTGCGTCGGCGCGGTCCTTTTACGAACGCCCGGCCGCTCACCAACCGAAAAGCAGCCCCTTCGGGCAGATCCCGTACGTGCGGACGTTCGGTAGTTTTGGGACGGAGCACCTGCAGCAGGGCGGGGTCTGCGCCGCACGAGGCCTTGGGTTTGCGCAGGGATTTTTCCAGCACGCGCGCCACTTCCGGCTGAAAAACACCCTCCGTCAAAAAGGGGGTAACCACCGCGCGGTAGGCGGCTTGCCATTCGCTGCCGTGGGGAGCGGGTTTGACCGGACGTGCGGGCCGACCGCGCAAAACGGACGTCAATTGCTTCAGCGGAGAAGTAGCAACGTTAAACGCTGCCTTTTGTGCCAGCCACGCCGCGTCCACGTGGGCATGGGCCAGTTCGTGCAGGAGGGTCAGTAGAAAGGCGTCGGGCGGCAAGTCCCGATTCACCCGAATGCGGGCGGGTTTTCCGTCGTGCGCGGGCCTAAAGTCTCCCCATTTGGAGCTGCGCGGCGCCACGGCGTCAACCGTTCCTGCAAATGCCTGCGCCAGCGGAACCACCAGTTCGGCGGCGCGCTCGTTGGGCAGCAGGGAAACCCAGTTCACCGCGACGCGGAAAAATGCGGACAGTCGCAGCCGCGCGCACCGCCGCAGGCTGTGGCCGCGGTAGCCAGCGCAACCAGCGCCAAAACCGCGAAAAGAGTTGAAAAAGCACGTTTCATCCCCGTAAAAATAACGTAATTTTAGGGCATGATTTACCGCTTTTTTGCCGAATTGGG
>Ga0078894_10002681_pt1 | contig 13460 bp, 10 predicted proteins | sample LauGreSu1BDMLBSD_2_FD_67506 | JGI IMG/M metagenome (GOLD analysis project Ga0078894, IMG submission 67506) | Freshwater lake microbial communities from Lake Michigan, USA - Su13.BD.MLB.SD (version 4) (version 4) | ecosystem: Environmental > Aquatic > Freshwater > Lake | place: Lake Michigan...
GCCAATTTGATGAAAAGGGTGTAGTGACCTGCCTCGCTCTCCATGAATTTTCTATAGAATTTTCGAAGGTAGGCATCCTCGAGCCCCTCGCTGAGTCGTTTAAAGCGTTCGCAACTGCGCGCTTCAATTAGGGCCATTGTCAATAATTGATCGAGCATCCGGCCCTCCAGATCGCCTCCTTTTTGTTGAAAGTCGAGTAGCGCGTTTACATAAAGGTCCTTTCGCTGTTTGCCCAACTTCAATCCTCTTTTTTTCAATTCGGCCAGCACCGCTCTAAAATGCCCCCATTCTTCTGTAACGATAGGGGACAATTCCTCTACGATCATTTCATAGCCGGAGTAGCGTTGGATCAAGGATATACATGTGGTAGCCGCCTTTTGCTCGCAATAAGCATGATCGGTCAGGATATCCTCGAGTGATAAGGCAGCCAGATTGACCCAACGGGGATCCGTCGGCAATTGTAAGCGCAAAATGGTTTTCGTATCAGAAGATAGCATCACCCTCAAAACTAAGCTATCGGCTGATAATCAAGGGCAAACAGGCCCTAAAATTCAAAAAAATAGCTCCTAAAACCTTGCTATTTCGAAGAGTTTGCCTAGCTTTGCCGCCCTGATGTCGGATGAATCAGATAATCGGATGAAAAATTAAAAATCAACAAGATGCCATTAGCAAAAGAAAAAAAAGCTACCATTATCTCTCAGTATGCCGGTACGGCCAAGAATACCGGTTCCATCGAGGGACAGATCGCTCTGCTCACCGAGCGGATCAGCCAAATCAGCGATCATCTTCAAACCAACAAGAAAGACTTCTCTACTCACCGGGGCCTCATGCAACTGGTCGGTAAGCGTAAGCGTCTTCTGAACTATCTGCAAAAGCATAACCTTAGCGGTTATCGTAAGCTGATCGAGCAGTTGGGACTCAGAAAATAATTTACTGGTTTTTTAGTAGTAATCAATTTTTCGTTCGATCGTCTTGATCGAGGTGAATATAATTCTTGCTGCGGATTCCTTTTCCCTTTTACTTTTTATAACTGAGACGTCGTCTCCTAAAAATCGTATATGTTACAACAACCTATTCGTAAACAGTTCGATATCGGTCAAGGCCGTATTGTTACTATTGAAACCGGACGCTTGGCTCGCCAAGCCGATGGCGCTGTTACCGTATCCATCGGTAATTGTATGCTACTGGCCACGGTAGTGGCTAATCGCGAGCCTAAAGAAGGGCAAAGCTTTTTCCCCCTGACAGTAGACTATCAGGAAAAATTTGCTGCTGCAGGCCGTATTCCCGGATCGTTCTTTAAGCGCGAGGCCAAGCTAAATGATTATGAGGTATTGACCAGCCGCTTGATCGATCGGGCCCTTCGTCCCTTGTTCCCAGAGGACTATTTCTGCGATGTGCAGGTATTGGTTACTCTTATCTCCAGCGATCCTGAGATCATGCCAGATGCCTTGGCCTGCTTGGCTGCTTCTGCCGCATTGGCCGTATCTGATATTCCCATCAAAGAGATCATCTCGGAGGTGCGCGTATCCAGAGTAGATGGTTCTTTCATTATCAACCCGACGCGCAGCCAAATGGAAAAATCCGATATGGACTTTATTGTGGCCGCCACGGAGAAGAATTTGATGATGGTAGAAGGGGAAGCTAAGGAGTGTAGCGAAGAAGATCTTTGCAAAGTGCTCGAGCTGGCCCATGATGCCATTCGTGTCCAAGTGAAGGCGCAGCAAGAATTAAGACAACTCGCGGGTGTTACCTCAAAGAGAGATTACACAAAGCCGGCTTCTGATGAGGCTTTGAAGCAAAAAGTATATGCATTCGCCCAGCCAAAAGTATACGAAGTGGCGAAAGGTCGTCATAGTAAGCACGAACGCTCCGATCGCTTTGACCTTATCAAGACCGAGTTGATGAGCTATCTGAAAAAAGAAGCTGGTCTCTCCGATGCGGATAGCTTACCTGATCTTACCAAGAAGTTGGCCTCGACTTACTACGGCGACCTTCAGTACGATGTGGTCAGAGACATGATAGTAGACGAAAAAGTGCGACTCGATGGACGCGACCTCGAAACCGTTCGCCCGCTCGACATGGAAGTAGATGTGTTACCCTCTCCGCATGGTTCCTCTTTGTTTACAAGAGGGGAGACCCAATCGCTCACTACTGTTACGTTAGGTACCCCCATGGATGAGCTCTTGGTCGAGAGCGCTGCCAAATCCGTTGACTCTAAGTTTTATCTCCACTATAATTTCCCCCCGTTTTCTACCGGTGAGGTTAAGATGATGCGCGGACAGAGCCGCCGAGAAGTGGGACATGGAAACTTAGCACAACGCTCATTGAAGCAGATGATGCCTTCTGGCGATTTTCCCTATACGGTTCGTGTGGTTAGTGATATTTTAGAGTCAAACGGTTCTTCTTCGATGGCTACTGTCTGTGCCGGTTCTTTGGCTTTGATGGATGCCGGTGTGGGTACTCCTAAGCACGTATCAGGTGTAGCCATGGGACTAATTACCAAAGGCGACAAGTATGCTATCTTAACGGATATCTTAGGGGACGAGGATCACTTGGGTGATATGGACTTTAAAGTAACGGGTACACGCGATGGAATTTGCGGTGTTCAAATGGATATTAAGGTAGATGGCCTTAAGATGGAAGTTATGCGTAAAGCGCTCGATCAGGCTCGTCGCGGACGTCTGCACATCCTGGATGCCATGTACAATTGTATCCCTGCGTCTAGAGAAGAAGTTAAACCGCATGCTCCTCGCATGGTGAAACTCTTTATTGATAAAGAGTTCATTGGTGCTGTCATTGGGCCCGGCGGCAAGGTGATCCAAGAGATCCAACGCGAGACCGGTACCACCATTACGCTCGAGGAGATCAACAATAGAGGAGAAGTGAGCATATTCAGTGTTAACAAAGAGGGTGTTGACAAAGCCGTATCTTGGATAAAGGGTATAGTAGCTGTTCCTCAGATCGGTGACACCTACGATGCTGTCGTTAAATCGATTATGCCCTTTGGTGCTTTCGTAGAATTTTTACCAGGAAAACAGGGATTGGTCCATATCAGTGAGGTCAGCTGGAAACGACTAGAAACGCTCGATGGATTGGTCAAAGAAGGTGATGCCATGAAGGTAAAACTGATCGGCACCGATCCTAAATCCGGCAAATTCAAGCTTTCCCGCAAAGCATTGATCCCTAGACCCGATCAGCAAGGGCCTGAGGAAAATGCCTGATCCATTCACTAATCAAATTCAAGCCCTGCCTTGGCAGGGTTTTTTTTATGACAGGGTCCTATACCGAACTCATTTTTTCGCCACTCACACTGGAGCAATCCGATATGCTGATCGCGGCACTTTCGGAGCAGGGGTATGATGGATTTGAAGAAACACCTAGTGAATTACGGGCGTATATTCCCAGCGCCCAGTTTGATATTGCGGTGGCAAACGAGTTCGCTCATTACCACTCGGTATCCATACGCATAAACGAACTGCAGGCCACGAATTGGAACCAGCAGTGGGAGTCTAATTTCGATCCCGTTACGATCGAATCGTTCTTGCATATCCGTGCGGCATTTCATCCTGTGTGGGGTCAGGCAAACCATGAGATCGTGATCACCCCCAAAATGAGTTTTGGTACCGGTCATCATGCTACTACGCGTCTGATGGCAACAGAGATGAGCAAATTACAATGGGATCAAAAGAAAGTCTTTGACTTTGGAACGGGTACGGGTATTCTGGCCATACTGGCCGAGAAATTAGGGGCTAGACAAATAGTAGCCATTGATAATGATACATGGAGTATCGAAAATGCGGCAGAAAATTTTGGCACCAACGAGTGTAAGCATATTGAGCTCCACTTGTCGGAACAGTTACCCGATCATAGTAAGTTTGATATTATTTTAGCCAATATCAACACCTTTATTATTAAGCAATATCTTTTCTCACTAGTCAAATTACTTGAACCTGGGGGGCAACTCCTATTAAGTGGATTACTGGTAGAGGATATGATGGAGTTGCGATCTCTATGCGATCAGTTACAGCTACGAACCCTGTCTGCTGAAACCCTCAATGGCTGGGGCTTGCTCAGGGTGGCATATTAACAAATTGTCATATTTTTGTTATGTCAATTTGAAATGAACATATTTCTGCTTTTACTGATTGCCTACCTCCTGGGTAGTGTTCCTACGGCGCTGTTCGTAAGCCGTCAATTTTTTAACATCGATATTAGAGAGTTCGGAAGCGGCAATGCTGGTGCTACCAATGTATATCGTGTGTTGGGGGCCAAGTGGGGAACTTTTGTCATGATCGTAGATACACTCAAAGGGGTATTGGCCGTACAACTAGCACACTTGTTGCCTGAGTATGCCGATACAGAGATGGCTCTTCAAAATGTACAAACCTTGTTGGGATTGGCGGCCGTTTTAGGGCATATCTTTCCGATTTGGGCCGATTTTAGAGGCGGTAAGGGGGTGGCCACCATCTTTGGTATGGTACTAGGTATTTCTCCCATTACGGCCGTCAGTTGTGTAACGATATTTTCACTGGTTCTCTTTTTAACTCGCTTTGTTTCGCTCAGTAGCATATTAGCCGGCATCAGTTTTCCGATCTTTATCTTGGTGGTCTTTAACGTAGAGAATCCCTTATACAAGGTCTTTGCCATTACGGTCGCGCTGCTAATATTGATCATGCATCAAAAAAATATTGGCCGTTTACTGAAGGGGAAAGAGGGAAAATTACCAATCCTAAAGGGGCGTGATCGTCGCAGGGAGCATCAAAAAAAGTAGGCGTATTTAATGAGCTGATTTTCAAAGCTCCATTGGCTTTTCTTTCAATTTTTGAACTGCTTTATTCTGTTTTTTTACCACAAAAAGGGTAAAAATTCGTTACCTTTATGACCCTGCTAAACTTTTTGCCTATGTCACAGACCCTGTTTGATAAACTGCAATTAGCTGATGAGAAAAACCTCCTGATACAGGGTCTTCCTTCCTCAATCGAAAAGCAGTTTAGTAAGCTTTCCTTTGCGAAGAACATGACCCCGCTTTTAAAAAGCAGAAAGATCGACTTTGCCCTTGTCTTTGCAGTAAATGAGAACCAACTCAATGGTATTCTTAGAGATGTAATGCCCTCATTAAAGAACAATTCTAAGTTCTGGGTGGCCTATCCCAAGAGTACCTCCAAGATCGTTACCGATTTAAATCGCGAAACCAGTTGGAATCAGCTGACCGGTGGTGGTTACGAAAGCATCGAGAGGGTAGAACTTGATCATGTGTGGAGTGCCCTGCGCTTTACACGGTGCGAAGTAGCGGTAACTAACGAATAATTACGCTTCCCGCTTGTTTGCCCAAAGCTATCTCCATCTGCTTAAGGTGCTCATGCGTTTGCAACAATACGCCAAGCTCTTCGGTGTTTTGATTTTTTTCCATATCCTGCTGATTCTCCAGCAGCATTCTTTTGATCTTCCTCAGTTTTAAGTAATGGATGGCCGATAAGATCACCTCGGAAGAGCGATCTTCTTCGGCTTTTAGGAATTGCTGCAAGGTGCTTTCTTGTCCGGTAGCAAGCATGCTAATAAACTGCTCGTAGTCTTGCTCAAATAAACGGGTCTGGTATCCGGCATTCTGGCTAAATTCTGTTTTCCAACGGGTGCTTTCTTCGTGCGGAAATTGAATTAAGGATACCGCCAAGGTACTGAGTTGCTGATCGGGGTGTTGTAAGAAATACTGTGGGCCCTTTGGGTCTTCTCCTTGCTGGCGAAGGGCCTTGTAGGCCATAAATAGTTTTTGTACTTCCTCATTTTCCAGTAAACTTTCATCGGCGATCTCTTCAAAAATATAGTCGCTGACGCGTTGCTGCTCGTTCCAGGGGCGGTGTCCAAATTCCAGCAAGATGCGGGCTACCTCTTTTTCTTGTAACTCGTCTCTGAAAAGTAAAAGAAATGTCGCATCATCAAAATTACTGGCTGCCGATCGTTGTGCGTTTTCCTCTACAACGACCGAAGATAGGGGTGCTGCCTTTCTCTCTTGGGCCTGGATACGGTCGCGAATATATTTGTTGACCAAGGTATGCAAGCCGGCTTCGTCGATCTTTAAAACCGTTGCACACTGTTTGATATAGTCTTGTTGCTTGGTAAAATCCTCTGCTTTGTTGATCCGTGAGATGGTCTCGGCCATGCGGTTGACCACGGCCGCCTTTTTTGAGGCATCCGTGCCCGCATCCTTCATAGCAACTTCGAGTTGAAAAAGGATGACGTCTTTTTTGTGTCGCTGAACAAAATCACGAAAGGCGGCTGCCCCGACTTTGTTAACATAACTATCAGGATCGTCTCCATCCGGGATTAGCACCAGTTGTACCTGCAATCCTTCTTCGAGGGCCAGATCAAGACCGCGTAAGGCCGCTTTAATGCCAGCGGCATCGCCATCGTAGATAATGGTCAGGTTATTCGTGTATTTTTTTATAAGCCGAAGCTGATCGGGGGTAAGAGCCGTTCCCCCGGAAGCAACCACATTTTCGATACCGGATTGATGCAGGGAGATCACATCGGTATACCCCTCTACCAGCAAACATTCATTGGCTTTGTCTATGGCTTGTCTGGCAAAGTACGATCCATATAGAATTTTGCTTTTTACATAGATCTCATTTTCTGGCGTATTGATGTACTTGGGGGCGGTATCGGTTTTTTTGAGCGTCCGGGCGCCAAAGCCCAATATCTTGCCACTATGATTATGGATAGGAAAAATAACGCGGCCGCGGTAATTATCACTCAGCTGATCGTAGCGGTTGGCCACTAATCCCGATTTGATCATCAACGCTGGATTGAACTGTGCGGCCACAGCGGCGTTTGTGAAAGCATCCCGTTGTTCAGGGCTATAACCCAGTTGAAATTTCTTGATGATCAGCTCAGAAAATTCTCGCTCCCGAAAATAGGCCAAGCCGACGTCTTGTCCCTCCTCGGTGGAATGCAATTGATCGGTAAAGAATTGTTGAGCAAATTGATTGAGCGCGTATAAATTGTCTGCGGTTTGCAGTTGTTGTCGTTGCTCATCGTTGATAAAACTTTCCTCTATTTCAATGCCATATCGCTGCGCCAACCATTTTAAGGCCTCCGGATAGCTGTATTTTTCGTGTTCCATCACAAAGCTGATGGTATTGCCGCTTTTGCCGCATCCGAAGCATTTGTAGATCTCTTTACTGGGTGAAACCGTAAACGAGGGGGTCTTCTCGTTATGAAAAGGACATAGCCCGAGCAGGTTAGTGCCTCTCTTCTTTAGTTTGACAAAACTTCCTACCACATCCGTGATATCGGTTCTTGCCATGATCTGTTGTATGGTAGCGGGGGAGATCAAGGGAAGGCAATTTACTTAATATTACTCTATACAGGGTTATCCGGTGGGATCGTCGTGGCGAACACAGTCCTTAAGGTCTTTTTCGCTATACGATAGCCCATATTGGTCAAGTACCTCATTGGGAACCCCATCCCAGCGATTTGGCTGGTTGCCTTGGTAATCCAGGTCTTTGACCCCAATGGCGGAGGTATAGAATCCGGTGGCGGTAAGGTCTCGCAACAAGGAAAAAAAGCGAACACCTTGCTGCACTTCTTTTGAAGCTTTTGCAGGATAAGCAATTTTGTCGATGATCTGTAAGCGCTCTTGTTCGTTCGAAGCCACAAAGGATCGACCCGTTGTTTTGAGACTATAGAGTTCGAGCCAGCGAAGTCCACCGCGCAACGGGACCTGATGCTGTGGCATGTCCTTTACAATAAACTCTATGAAAGCGGGTACGCCCGCCTCACTGGCGCTTCCACTGATCTCATCTTTGGGTATAATGATATCGACCAATATCGTTATAGCAGCCATTTCATCGGGGGTGAAGAATTTTTCCTGCGCTAACAATTTTTCTTCCATGATCAGCTCATCAGGATTTCTGTCGAGTGAGAAGGAAGTGGGTTCGTTCTTTTTTGTCTCATTTTCACTGGCGCAGGCTCCTAAAGCGAGGGGGGTGGCAATAGCCCCGGTAGCCAGTAATTTGAGTGATTTCCTTCTATCCATCAGAGTTGATTTTTTTTCAATTGGTCAACAATATATTCCGATGCCCGCATGGATAGGGCCAAGATGGTCCAAGTAATGTTCTTGTCCGCTTGAGAGACGAACTGGCCGCCATCCACACAAAATAGATTCTTGCAATCGTGTGCCTGACTCCATTTATTGAGGGCGGAGCGTTTAGGATCATTTCCCATGCGTACGGTTCCGGCCTCATGAATGATTTCACCGGGTTTACTGAGTCCCCAGTTAGTAGAGGCATCATCATCGGCTCCCCAGGTCACGATCGCTCCCATATTATGCATGATCTCTTTGAAGGTCTCTTTCATATGACGAGCCTGGTTGATCTCGTGCTCGCTCCACTTGACATGAAACGAGAGAACCGGGATTCCGTACTGATCTACCTTTTCTTTATCAATGGCACAATAATTTGTTTCGAGCGGAATGGCTTCGCCGCGTCCGGCCATGCCCACACCGCAGCCATAGAAATAACGATAATCTTCTTTGAGAGAAGCGCCGTAGCCACCGGCCTCTTTCTTTTTGCCTTTCACCAAGTATTTCCCATTCAGGTTTTCGATGCCCCAGTTAAAGCCATAGGAGGGCTGGCTCATTCCTCCCCAATACTCAATATGATATCCTCTGGGAAAATCAAGTTTCTTATTGTCTAACCACCAAGGCGAGTAGATATGCGCGCCACCCACACCATCTTCGTTATATCGTTTTCTGCCAAATAAAGAGGGTAGGATACCCCCCATGGCGGCACCAGTAGAATCATGCAAATATTTGCCGACCACATTGCTGTTGTTGGCCAGCCCATTTGGATGCCTGGCGGAAACTGAATTAAGCAGTAGCCTTGCACTTTCGCAGGCACTGGCAGCTAGTATCACAACACGCCCTTCTACCTGGTATTCTTGTTTATCCAATTTATTGATATAGGAAACCCCAGTGGCAAGTCCCTCTTGATTCGTCAGCACTTCTCGCACCATGGCATTCGTAACAAGATCCACATTACCGGTTTGCATGGCCGGATAGATCAATACATTGGTAGAGGAAAAATCGGCCTTGGCCATACTGCAGTTACGGTTGCATTGCCCACAATAAAAACACACCCCTCGTCCAGCATCATTCGGTATGGACTTGGTCAAGATCGAAAGCCTCGACGGGATCACCTTGACTCCACTTTGCACGGCACTTTTTCGTATCATCAACTCATGGAGTCTTGGTTTAGGCGGAGGTAAAAAGTATCCATCAGGGTCATTGTCCAGTCCCTCGTTCGTGCCAAATATTCCGATCAATTGATCGATCTTGTCGTAATAGGGTTTCACGTCCTCGTATCCAATGGGCCAGTCATCACCCAGTCCATCAATGCTTCTTCTCTTAAAGTCTTTTGGCCCAAACCGCAGCGAGATCCTTCCCCAGTGGTTGGTTCTTCCTCCCAACATTCGGGCTCGCCACCACATAAAATCGGTATCGGATTCGGTAGAAAAGGGCTCTCCTTCAAGTTTCCATCCGCCATAGCAAGCATCAAAATCGCCAAAGGGGCGATGCGAGGTGCTGGCCCCTCGTCGGGGAGAATCCCAGGGATTTTTTAACTGGGTGATATTTTTTTGTGGATCGTAATGATGCCCGGCCTCTAGTAAACATACCTTCAGTCCGGCCTTGGCCAACACGTAGGCGGCCATTCCGCCACCGGCTCCGGAACCCACAATAACGGCATCGTATCGCTGGGCTTTTTTCTTAATTTGCAAATCTCCCATTTGAACTTTTCTATGAGCCAACAATATAAATCAAATAAGTAGTTTATCCATGTCTCGTTTATACCCTGTATATCTTTTTTTGCTGACATCTATTCTAATAAGGCCTGTTGTTCTTTTGTCGCAAGGTCCCGTCGCTTCGGACTTTCCCGTCTATTCTGGAAACGACTTGGGTATCCGATACCGTGCTACCGAAACCACCTTTAGAGTATGGGCGCCGCTGGCTCATGCGGCCCGTTTGCATCTTTATCAGGAACCCGTAGGAGGTGTGGGGCGTATAATTGATATGCAGTCGGATACGGCGGGGAGTTGGAAAGTTTCTGTACCGGAAAATTGCGAAGGACTTTACTATACTTATCAGGTCTATAACAAGACAGCACTGGGCTATGTGTGGTCACAAGAGGTAACGGACCCTTATGCGGTGGCCACCGGTGTTAATGGCCTGCGCGCCGCGGTTGTAGACCTTGCTAAAACGGATCCCCCCGGGTGGCAGCGGGGCCAACTCCCTACAGGAGATCCGAATGTGGCCGTAATTATTTATGAGCTTAACATTCGAGATGCCAGCATGCATACCAGCTCGGGTATATCAAAAAAAGGTAAGTTTATGGGTCTTACTGAAAGGGGCACCACCAACTCATTTGGAGCTTCCACTGGTCTTGATCACCTTTTTTGGTTAGGGGTAACGCATGTGCACCTTCTTCCTGTTTTCGATTTTAGATCGAGTGATGAATCGGTAGCCAATCCCCCATACAACTGGGGATATGATCCCTTGCATTACAATACGCCTGAGGGAACGTATGCTACTTCGGTAAGTGATCCCGCAGTTCGTATTCGTGAGTTTAAACAAATGGTGCAAGCCTTTCATAAAAGCGGGTTAAAAGTGGTGATGGATGTAGTGTATAATCATACAGGCCTTACCGAGACATCAAATTTTGAACAACTGGTTCCTGGGTATTATTATCGCCGTAAGGCCGACGGCAGTTTCTCAAATGCCGCTGCCTGCGGAAATGAAACAGCCAGTGAGCAACCGATGTTCCGAAAATTTATGCTCGAGTCTTTGCTATACTGGGTAAACGAATTTCATATAGACGGATTCAGGTTCGATCTGATGGGTATTCACGATCTGGCTACTATGAACGAAATAGCTAGCACCTTACGTAACTACCGGCCCGATATCCTGCTCTATGGAGAGGGCTGGACAGCGGGTTCCTCTCCTTTGCCCGATTCGTTACGGGCACTCAAATCGCAGGTAAGCCGGCTCGATAAAATTGCAGTCTTCGGAGATGAATTCAGAGACGGTATTAAAGGTTCGGTTTTTGATTATCATCAACCCGGTTTTGTAAGTGGGGCATTCGATAACTTATCTTCCGTTCAGTTTGGCCTGGTGGGTGGAGTAGCCCATCCTCAGATCGATTATAGCAAGGTCAATTATAGCAAGGCACCCTACGCTACTTCGCCCCGCCAAATGATCGCCTACGCAGATTGCCACGATAACCATACCCTTTGGGATCGACTGTCTTTATCGGCGGGTTCTTACAGCGAAGAAGAAAGAAAAAAAATGCATCAATTGGCGCTGGCCATGGTATTGACCTCACAGGGAACTCCCTTTTTACATGCCGGTTCTGAGTTTTTACGATCAAAAAAAGGGAATGAGAATTCGTACAATGCTCCTGATAGTATCAATGCCATTGATTGGGATCAAAAGACCATTCATCAAGAGACGGCAAACATGGTGGAGGCCCTGATCTATATGCGAAAAAGAAACATGGCTTTTCGACTAGAGGATCCGGCTACACGACTACGTTTTTTGGATTCTCTTCCCAAAGGGTGCCTATCCTTTGTAATTGATGCCGAGGGGCTGCGCGGTGGGTGGAAGAAAGTTTGGGTACTGTTTAACGCAAACAAAGAAGCGCATTCTATTGAAGTAGAGGTTCCGGTTGAAAAGGATCGCTGGGGCATTTATCTTCAAAACAGTAAGCCGGTAGAAGATCTGTACATAAGATCCGGGGATCATATCAATTTGGAGGGGCTCAGCTGTACGATCTTATATGAGCCGGCATCAATAACGTTGAGGGGGTCTTCCCGAACCGGGTCTAAAGGGTCGTTGCGAAGAGCTCGACGATCGGGTAGGTGAAGTGGGATGACGTGACTCAGGGCTATCTGTTGCTTCCTTTACGACCAATACTTTTCTTCCGATGCCTAAATTATTAAGGGTGGCGATCGCCTCACGGGCTTCGGAAGAAACAGGCATTTCGACAAAGGCAAAGCCCCTGCTTTTTCCCGTTTGTCTATCTAGGGCTACTTTAACAGAATCGACCTTACCGAATTTCTCAAAAAACTCCTCTAATTCGGCATCGTCCATATCGAGCGGAAGGCCTGCCACGAATATTTTCATGTGCTTTAGCGATTGGTTCTGGTTACAAAATTAAACAATCAATAATGGATCTACTGATAAAAATCTAGCGCGGATCACTCGCCTGCAATGACCAAGATCAACCCTTTTCTGATATTAGGTCTTGATGATTAACTTTACAGTAAAATTATTGCTGTATGAAGGAAGTCGTAGTGGTGGCCGCTGTCCGAACTCCCATGGGAAGTTTCGGGGGTTCGCTTAAAAGTCTAAGTGCTACTCAATTGGGATCGATTGCTATAAAAGGGGCCCTGGATAAAATAAAGCTCGATCCGGCTAACGTAACCGATGTCTTTATGGGATCGGTTTTGCAAGCGAATTTAGGCCAGGCGCCAGCCCGGCAGGCTGCTAAATTTGCCGGACTTCCTGATTCGGTCAATTGCATGACCGTCAATAAAGTTTGTGCCAGTGGGATGAAGGCTATTTCCATGGCCGTCCAACATATTTTGTTGGGAGATGCATCCGTAGTAATAGCCGGAGGAATGGAGAGTATGAGTAATACGCCTTTTTATTCCGACACGATGCGTTGGGGACATAAGTACGGACATACCCAGCTAATAGATGGATTGGCAAAGGACGGTCTTACCGACGTGTATGATGGAAAGGCAATGGGATTTGCGGCAGAGCATTGTGCCAGTAGTTGTGGTATTACCCGTGCTGAGCAGGATGCGTTTGCGATTGAAAGTTATAAGCGATCACAGCAAGCTTGGGAAAAAGGTCTGTTTGCAGAGGAAGTGATTCCAGTTAGTATACCGCAACGAAAGGGTGATCCGATCATTGTTTCCAAAGATGAGGAACCCTTTTCGGTTAAATTCGATAAGATCCCTACGCTGGCCCCTGCTTTTATGAAGGACGGAACCGTAACGGCAGCCAATGCGTCTACTATGAATGATGGTGCGGCGGCCTTGGTATTGATGACTTCCGAAAAAGCCCGAGAGCTGGGGTTAAAGCCGCTGGCTGCCATTAAGGGATACGCCGATGCAGAACAAGCTCCCGAATGGTTTACCACCACACCGTCGTTGGCCTTGCCCAAAGCGATTGCTAAAGCCGGCTTGCAACCCTCGGATATTTCATTTTGGGAATTGAATGAAGCTTTTTCTGTAGTTGGTATTGAAAATACCAGAAGACTACAGTTAGATCCGGACTGCGTTAATGTCCACGGCGGAGCCGTTTCTTTAGGACATCCACTGGGATGCAGTGGCGCCCGCATTATAGTAACACTTTTACAGGTGCTCCGTACCCGCGGTGCTCGTTATGGTGCGGCTGGTATTTG
>Ga0078894_10002682_pt1 | contig 13459 bp, 10 predicted proteins | sample LauGreSu1BDMLBSD_2_FD_67506 | JGI IMG/M metagenome (GOLD analysis project Ga0078894, IMG submission 67506) | Freshwater lake microbial communities from Lake Michigan, USA - Su13.BD.MLB.SD (version 4) (version 4) | ecosystem: Environmental > Aquatic > Freshwater > Lake | place: Lake Michigan...
ATATGGAAACATTGAATATGGATGAATACATCGCATCATTACCTCATGATATTTTACAGATTGATATTAGTAATAAAAACCTTACTCGACTACCAGATTTAAGCCGATTTACATGTCTGAAAACAATCAGTTGTTATAATAACCAAATAACCGCTTTACCTAATTTACCTAAAAATCTAAAAATATTACAGTGTTCTAATAATCGTTTAACTACTTTGCCCGCTTTACCAGAAGAACTGGAGTTAATCAGTTGTGATTATAACAAAATAACTGCTTTACCCGCTTTACCAAAAAATCTAAAAATATTAAATTGTTCTAATAACCATTTAACTTCTTTGCCCGTTTTACCAGAAAATATAGAATGGTTGTCTTGTTATAATAACCATTTAACTTCTTTGCCCGCTTTACCCAAAGAACTAAAATACCTCACTTGTTTTGATAACGAATTAACTTCTTTGCCGGATTTACCCGAAAGTCTAGAAGAGATAGTATTGGATTCTAACAAATTAACTGTTTTGCCCGTGTTGCCTAAAAACTTAAAAGAGATAAGTTGCGCTTTTAACCATTTAACTGTTTTGCCGACGTTGCCCGAAAACCTAAGAACCATAAAATATCACAGCAATCCTGTATGTAATGTCATACCGTATGAAGATATATATATAACAAAACACAAGGTGAACGTATTGAACCAATTTCGCGATTTGTTTTACGCATTGAAATACAAAACCAAACTTCGCAGTTGGTTATGGGAGAAAGTACGATTACACAAAATCCAAACTAAGTTTCACCCGGATTATTTGAAAACACAATTAGAGAATGAAGATGTGGATTTGGATGAAGTGATGGTTCATTGGATTGATGAAGATGCATAAATAGACATCAATTACTCGACGACGACAGTTTGTATACGCAGGTAATTTTCCACTATGTTTTTTATGCCTACACCAATATAAAACACCGCCCCACATCCACCGGAGAATGGGGAACAATCCAATTATACAAATAATATGCAGCGGGCGTTTGAATGGTGGGAGAATGGGATTTATTCCATTGGCTCCGAACCAATTCATTGTGTCCAATCGCATCTATATTTATCATTTTAAAATGCGGACTTTCTTTTAAAATCTCCCTAATGACCAATAAAAAACCCTTATAAAACAACAACACATCGTCTGTATTACATACACTCGCTACTAAATGGAGTGTGTTTCCGCCATTGCCGTGCGCGTCGTCCATCTCCTCATAATTGGTGTGTGCGTTTGTAATAAAATACATGGCGTATACGTGGTCTTCGCGTGTCAATGCGAACGCCCATAAATTCCGGCTGTTTATTCGGCCTAAAATAGAAGACAATTCGGGAATAACAATGGTGCTAAAAAGTCTTTGAATGGCGTCGGCGGGGGCGGAGCCCCCGCCTCCGGTCAGTTCTCCCCAAAATTGGTGTAAGGATTGTGTATTTGTTTTTGTTATTCGCGACAATGTATATTGGGTAGACACACGTACGCGTTCTAATTTACCAATACAGTATGTATAAGTATAAAAAGGGAGAAAGGGAACTACCCCCTCACACAATTCAGTTTCTTGTTTAAACAATGTAATTTGCGTCTCCGGATTTAATACACGTATATTGTATTCGTGTGTATCAAACAATACACGCATATGTTTGGTATGTTTGCGATGAAGACAACGGAAATCCTGGTAATATGCGGTCTGATGATGTTTCTCCCCATGATTAGTAAATAAATAGATATGAATAGTTCGGGAGGTGATACAACCCAATACGCGTTTCTCCAATACCGGCGCCGAAGGCGCCGCGCCCTCCTCTTGGTTCGGAATTTCGGAACGTTCCGAAACGTCCGACCCATTGGACCCATTGGACCACACCACACTATGGAACACACTAATGTATTCCGGTTGCGACTGCGAATGAAAATGGGATGCTAAATCGCGTTCTTCTAAATTATATATGATGCGGTCGGATGGGATATAGTGATCCTGTAGCAAATTGGCAACGATGCCCACAAAATGGTGTGGTATTTGGATTTCCGCCGTTTTGCTCAGTAATTGTTTTGTGCGGATTTCGGGGATATACGGATCTGCTAAATCTCCCCATGAAAAGGTTTCTACCGAACATTGGTTGCTATAATATTTTGTTTTTACCGGATTTTTATAGACTAAAAAGGGAGAATGATACCATTTACGCCAAAAATCATAAATATGAAAAACCGGCTCGTTGTTCCAGAACGGATATTTTATTTTGATATACAAAAAACAGGCCACCAACCCAAACAACAACACCACGCCTATATGTGCAGGATGTATTCCGGCAAACAATTCGCTAACCCGGAACACGCCACTACGAACGGTGGGCCAAACTACGAGCGGTGTTTGCGCAACAGCGCGCGGAAGATGGATATTGTTTCGGAGATAGGAATACACCCATCGTATGGTTTCATACATAGTATATTGTGGAGCAAAAATATACTATGCGTTTGGATATGTTCTGGGAGAATACATCGGACGTTCGCATATTCATACTCTCTCCCGATACAAGATATAAATATGTTGATGGGGGTCTTTGTTGATTTTTTGTAAATCAAATTGGCCTTTTAGCGCGAACCCATATTTTTGCGCTATTCCCAATATCGTATTTTCGTCTTCCATATACAATGTATGTTCGTTTTGGCGGACATGCCCGCTCTTAGCATCAGTAAACGTTTCCATAAATACTACTTCGGCGGGAGAATGAACACCTTTTCCTTTGCTTTTTGGCAACTTGCTAAAATCATACGTTGATTTGTATTTGAAATCGTGGAAATCAATTGCCGCATCCGTAATACGCGTCGCCGAGTATTTTTGCGGATCATCCAACAATTCCGGTCGACCACTGGGAGGAATGGTTTGATATTTATCCGGTTTTACCAAATGAATTGCTAAATATCCTCCCGGAACCAGCCATCGCGCACAGTTGCGGAAAAAAGCGTGTTTGTCGCGGAACGCATAAACCGTATGTTGCAGACACAGAATATGTGTAAAGGTGCGTGTATCAAATGCCATAACATCCATTGCGTCTCCGCACTTGATTTGAGCTTTCGGCTGTTTGGATTTTGCGTATCGGACGATTTCCTCCGATTTATCCAATCCGTACGCGGCATACCCTTTTTTTGTTAATTCGGCAATAGCTAAACCCGTTCCACTGCCAATATCTAAAAACACGCTATTTTTCGGGTCGGCTTCGACTGTTGCTAAAATTTGGTGTATGATTTTACGCGTGGACTGTGGGACGTGATAAATATATTCATATACAGGAGCATAAAACGCGTCAAACGCCTCCACGTCGCGTTTCAATACGTACGGCTGTTCCTGTGTAAATCCTTCTTTGGATTGGCCATATTTGCGATAATAACGTGAAACAATGTAATACAGGATTAAAAGAATAAGGAGCAGTTTCAGTATCAAATCGTTTTGTTTGGTGGAAACGAAAAATGCTAAAATGCGTTTCAAGAAAGCCATCATCTTATTGTGTGGGGAGAAAGGAAAAACTATATAAACTAATCATTTTTTATATCGTTAGTGTATTCCTATATCCCCCATACCATTCATACGTGATTGGGCGCAATGTTTCGCAATTGGTTTCGTGTATGATTAAACAACGGCGCAGTTCCGATCTGTTCCACCAGTTGCGGGGCACCGGTGGTCTGAAGTGGTTCCGAACGGGAAGCCAAATACGGATGTTCGGTGTTTTGTCCCGTTCCTACGATAGAGGGCAATTGAAATCGATACATATCACTGTTGGAAGAAGGAATATAGGTCTCCGCACCGCCATACTTGGTGAGCGGAACCGAAGCGTTGCGCAGGGCGACTTCCGTTTCATAATTGTCTAAATAACTGGAAAAGGGGTATTTGCGAGTGGCGGGGTTGAAGTTGTCGGGAACACGATGAACTGCGACAGATTGAATGGGAACGTGTGGTTGAACACGGCGTTCCACTATGGGAAACAGGGAATATTTCGTGGGAACCGGTCGTGGGTCAATACACGGGCGCAATGGTTGGTCGGAAAATTGTCGTCCACCGATGCGAGTGTTGAGTTCATCCACACGGTCTTGTTGTCCAATAAACAACTCACGGTGTAATCCTTCGATGGGTTGATGTACGAATTGTAAATCCATTATTATATATGTATTGTGGTATTATATAGTATTTATGTATATTCTCCCAAAGCATACATAAACAAAAACCAATTACAACATTTTACGCGCGCGACTAGCAATGCGATTATAATAATATACAGGATGTTTGCGAATGCTACGCTGTTTCGCCAACCGCGCCATTTCCCGAGCACGAATATACGCCGACATAACACCTCCCTTATCTACTTGGCAATTCGGACGACAAATGGGAAACGATTTGCGTGTTCCTAAAAAGCATTTGGAACCGCATTTTCCATACATCAACCGCCGGGATTTGTATCCGGGTTGGATGCGCGACCAACGTTTGAGGGAAGACAAATATTGTTTACGTGTTCTTTTTTTCATGGTATAAAGGGAGAATGCGAATAATAATATACTATTTCTAAATATTTACAACAATCTCCCCAACCCAACCAAAAACAATATAAACACACGTGTAGTTTCTGTATCATTACGATGAACCATCCACATTTATTAGAAGTCAAACATTTCGATAAAAAGTTCCGATTGGGTAGTGCGGGAGATGGCGGATACGTTATAGCCGATTTAGAAGGAGGATATGATTGTTATATTTCTGCGGGGGTGGGAGAAGACGAGAGTTTCTCCCGCGACTTTATTTCCAAATATGGTCTGAATGCGTCGAATAGTGTTGCGTATGATGCGACAATACACCAATATCCACACCATTATACACAAGACATAACCTTTGTCCGCAAAAACGTGGGAACGGTGAATGGCGAACACACGACGAATTTCTCCCAATGGACGGATAAGTATTCCAATATTTTTCTCAAAATGGACATTGAAGGTTGGGAGTATGCTTGGTTGTTTGGGCAAACAGAAGAACAACTCCTAAAATTCAAACAAATCGCAATAGAACTCCACGGGTTAACCAGCGATGGGTATGGCTGCGATTATAACGATAAAATCAAATGCCTACAAAAACTGGCAAACACACACTATATCATTCACGCTCACGGCAATAATTGCGGTGGGAGAGATGGTCATCGCCCCGATTTGTTAGAAATTACATTTGTCCGTAAATCCGAATTTGCCGAACCACCTGCGTCCAACACGGTTTCGCTCCCTATTCATGGATTGGATTTTCCCAATGGAACACACATGCCCGATTTTGTGTTAAATTATTATCCGTTTATAGGGAGATAAAATATACATAAACGGTTTAGAGCAACGAAACTATAAACTATAACCCAAACACCAGCACAACACACAATCAATCAATTATCAACTATGGTACGCATTTGTAATGAACCTTACCCCAATAATTCAAAATACGAGGAGCATTTTGAATTGTTTTCTTATTCTTTGAGTGATTTCCAGAAATACGCAATCGAAGCGATTGTGGAAGGACATCATGTATTGACTACCGCGCACACGGGGTCGGGCAAAACGCTTTCAGCGGAATTCGCTATCCAATATTTTGTTCAACAAGGTAAAAAAGTCATATATACTTCTCCTATTAAAGCCTTGTCTAATCAGAAATACTATGAGTTTACACGCAAATATCCACATATCCAATTTGGATTGATGACGGGAGATATCAAGACCAATCCTACGGCGGATGTGTTAATTATGACCACGGAAATTCTGATGAATTATTTGTTCAACATGGGCGCCGGCTCCGCCGGCGCCTCCACATCAAACCATCTGAGTTTTCAAATCGATATTCAATCCGAACTGGCGTGTGTTGTGTTCGACGAAATACACTATATCAACGACGAACACCGTGGCCACGTATGGGAACAAACGATATTGATGTTGCCACCCCATATACAAATGGTTATGCTCTCCGCTACCATCGACGCCCCCGAAAAGTTTGCCCGTTGGTGCGAAACGTGTAAATCCGCCGAAACGGACAAAACCGTGTATTTGGCATCCACCTACGAACGCGTGGTTCCGTTGACACATTATGGGTTTGTCGCTGCCACAGAAGCCCTATTCAAGAGTACCAAAAACAAAGAATTAGCACAAAAATGGCGCAACAGTACCAATCGTATCATCAAAATCCAAACGGAAAAGGGTAAATTCCTGGAAGAGGGGGTGAAGGAAATCGCCGAAATCGTGGAAACGCTGGAAACGAAAGAGTTGTATATGAAACGCAAATTTGTCCTAAATAACTTGGCGACCTATTTGAAAGAAAACGAAATGTTGCCCGCTATTGCGTTTGTATTCTCCCGAAAACAGGTGGAAATGTGTGCGAAAGAGATAACATCTGTATTACTGGAAGACGATAGTAAAGTTCCGTATATTGTGAAACGCGAATGCGACCAAATTATTCGCAAACTGCCTAACCACGCGGAATATTATACGTTGCCCGAATATGTGGAATTGGTGGGATTGTTGGAAAAAGGAATTGGTATACACCATTCAGGTATGATACCTGTATTACGTGAAATCGTAGAATTGATGATTTCCAAGGGTTATATCAAACTCCTGTTTGCGACGGAATCGTTTGCCATTGGATTGGATTGTCCCATCCGCACCGCCATTTTCACCGGACTAACCAAATTCGACGGAAAAACGGATCGGTTTTTATTGGCACATGAATACACGCAAATGGCGGGGAGAGCCGGACGTCGCGGGATTGATACCATTGGGTATGTTATACACTGTAATAACCTGTTTCGACTTCCTTCCACGTCGGAATATAAAACACTGCTGTGTGGACGCCCACAAACGTTGTCTTCTAAATTCCATATCAACTATTCTATGGTATTACAGTTGCTCAAACGAGGCCAACAGACGCAATTCGAAACGTTTGCGAACCGCAGTATGATATACAATGAAATCGAAAAGCAAAAACAGGAACAACGTGCGGTGGTTCAACAATTGAACGCAGAACTGGAAAATAAAGCAAAAGGATTATCGTATTTGCGCACACACGAAACGGTGTGTCTCCAATATTTGGAATACGAAAAGAAATTGCCAATGCTAGTTAATAAGAAACGCAAAGAAGCGGAGCGCGAAATGAAAAAAATACAAGACGCACATAACTATTTAATGGACGACTTGGCGTTTATTACCGCACGAAACAAAATAACTTCTGAACTCTCTAAAGAAACCAAAACACTATATAACATGGAACAATTCATCGCCGACCAAACACAATCGGTATGTCAAGTACTACTACATAACGGATTTATTTCTGAAACCACTTTGTCTGAGGGTGTAGGTCCGAACAGCAGCAGCCCAAATAATCACCCCGCGCAAACATATGAACTCACCGTGTCCGGCAAATTGGCCGCGAGTATTGCGGAAATACATCCGCTGGTGATTGCCGAATTGTTAACCGAATGGAAACAAATGGAACAGTTTTCCGTGTTTCAAATCGTCGGATTGTTGTCGTGTTTTGTAGACATTAAAGTTCCAGAGGAAAAGCGTGCGATCGAACCGAAAACGCGAGACAGTTTCTTGTTTTATCGTCTGGCCGAACTTCAGCGCAAAGTTGCGAAATATCAGGATATAGAAATCCAGTATCATATGTATACGGGCATTTCGTATCACGATATGTTAGCATTTGATATAGTGGATGACATGATGGAATGGGCTGAAAATTGTAATGACGAAGAGAGTTGTAAGCGGTTTCTACAAACCAATATTCTCCTAAATAAATCCATTTCGGTGGGAGATTTCACAAAAGCGTGTTTAAAAATATCGGCGACAGCAAAAGAATGGATAAATGTCGCGGAACAAATGGGATATACGGAATGGCAACACAAGTGTTCTAAAATCGATGGATATCTCCTAAAATACGTTGCCACTACCCAAAGTTTGTATGTATGAACGAGTTATAAAAACAACATAAATAGGCGCTAAATAAAACAATACAAGGAATGAACCCGTTGTATTGTTTTGCGTGGGTTGTGTGGTTTGCGAACTTTATATTATTATCTCATAAAACGCCGTATTTTCCTAAACCACTCAATCCAGAAACACAAATACATATAAGCTATCCTACAGGGTTTTTACCCGTTCCGATATTCCTAAATAAATCCGTTCCCATCCAATTTTCTCTTTCAGAAATAATACACATTCATGATACGAACCATTATCGCATTTTTCCTAATTCCTTCCTAAAGTATTTGGGTTCCATTTTTCCCATTTATACATCCTTTCTCCCATCCACTTCTACTAAAATGGGAGAATGGTTCTATGAATGGAACAATGCGTGGTTTATTATACAAGAAACCGCATCTAAATTGTGTCATTCCTTGGTGGATGATTTGTATTTGTATAATTGGTTAGAACCTACTATTCCTATTCAAATCTCCCTAAAGAACCAAAAAAGAAGAGAAGAACAACAGAAACAGAAACAACGCAAGGCCAATACACGCGATACACTATATTCGTTATTGGCGTCCACGTATTCGGGCGATTATTACACACCTATGGCATACACATTAGATACTTTGTATTCGTTTTTTCCTAAAGAACCGGATATATCGGAAATCTCCCTAAATGTTGAAACAAAAACAGAAATAGAGACCATCATTTCTTCCAAACAATATGCTAAAGAAACCTACTTGGAACTCAAATCCTTTTGTAATGACGCCTTTTATGTTGAACTCAAATGGGAAAACAATATGGTTTGGCTACAGAGCAACCAATACGCAAATACAAAAAGGGCAATAGACATATTCAGCCAAGTATATCATCGATGGTATTTTTTTCTAAAGAACTCTGAATTTGAAAAAGGAAAAAGGGAGAATGAAAATGAAAATTCTCCTAAACAAAGATGGATGTTCAAACACTTACAACAAAAATTGGAAGGATGGATTTTTGTGTTGGAACATTTTCATTTTTTTGTAAATACAGGGTTTCCTAAATTTTTCCTAAATATTTGTCAACGTCGTTCTGTTTTTTCTGTATTCTCCCTTTTTTCTTTTCTAAAAAGGGAGATGGAAGAAACACAACAACGGTTGAATGATACAACCACGTATTTCCCTAAAGAACAACGAAAACGGAAAAAAGAAACTGAAATAACCGTCGTTCGGTTCGAACTGGCCAAGAAACGAATGGATGAACTGGAAGTCCGTGCGCGCGAAGCGCGCACCATAACCGACCTTTTGGAAAAAATCCAATATAACCAAACAACACATCAAATACAAAACTGGATACGAACAAAAGTGTATTCTCCCTTACATGGTCTCGTATATTCGGTTATAAATGAAAGTTTGGAACTTATCCATATTCCATTTTACTTGTTAGGAAAAGGCTTTCAATCGGTAGCGGATTACGTTTTATATAGTATTCTGATTATAGGTAGTATATGCTGTGTTGGAATAGGTTGTTATGTGTGCGTTGTTAGGTGGGTTCGAAAAACTCCTAAACATTTGTCTTGGTCAAAAAGGGAGAAAAAGAATAAAATAGGTTCTCATTCGCGTAAAATAAAAAAGAATAGGGCTCTTACCTGATTGCTTACCTGGGAAGGGGAGTTCTGATTGTTGTTATCGTTCTTGTTGCTGCTGCTGCCGTTTCGGTTCTCGCTTACCAGTCTTCATCTAAATTCGCCAATTCGAGTTCCAGCATCTTTAATTTATCTACTACAATGTCCTGTTTCAACTCGTGTTCGGGTTCGGGTTCGCGTTCATTGGTTTCAGGAACCGCTACCTTTTCTTCTTGAACCGTGGGAATTTGGACAACAATGGGTTTTGCTCGCACATCCTCCGCGCGTTTCTTTTTCCACATTTGAAATACCTTGTTTCGCACAGATAGCGGAACCAACTGGGTATCCAACCGTTCGGGGAATGCAGCAGCCAGCGTTTCATCCAAATAGCATTGGTCTTTCACCCAGTGCCAATCTTCCTTATCCAGCAGTTCCGGACTTGCGTTCAACCAAGGGCGTGCGTGTCCTAAAAACAATCGTTGGTCGTTTTTACTGCCTACTTCGATACCGTATTTCTTCTGGAAATAAGCAATGACGTCTTTGGTATGCGCTTGTGCTTCCTTGTATTTGTCCGTAAAATACTTTTTGCCCGACTTCGATTTGACGCCACCGCCGCCACAAATGTTGGCAGCACCCGCCAAATCGACGTGTTGACTGCTGAAATAGTGAAGGGCGTCAAAGTCGCTGTCTTTGAAAGCGTAGAATTTTCCTAGAAACTTTTTAAAAGCGTAGAAGAAGTAATCTTGTTTATCGTTTGCGTGTTGTGTATGTATGTCGGCATACAATTCTGGATTAGACAGAAACAGCGCAACGTATTTTTGGATATTGTGAACGTGGAATTTCGCAATATCGTGTTTAATAGTCATATCGTATTTGGGAATAGTTTGCATTTTGTTTTGGGAGAGTTCGTTTCGTTTTGTTTTGTTGTTTACAATAGATTAGTAGAATGTCTTGCTTTAGTACTAAAAATATAAAAAACATTTCAATTTTTTATGTTTCACATAAAACAAATAATAAAATACATAACACACAACATACAACACACAACGTCGCATTTGATGGTCTACCAGTCATAATCTTCCTCTTCCAATTCTTCTTCTGGGTCGCTGTCTGTTTCTATATCCATTGGGTGTGTTTCTCTTACTGTTTCCTCATCACTGGAACTATCCTGTTCGGCAGATACACCTCGGTTTGCGTCATCCTCGTCGCTTTCGTCCGTGTCATCAAAAAACAATGGCGGCAATGACCCATTCTCTCCATTATCCGAAAATACAGCATTGGGATAGTGTTCAATTGGCGGAGTAGATGGAGTAATCGTTTGTATATCATCCGAACTTTCATCACTCAGTGAAGAAACAAATCGTGTTGCCCTTTGCCGTATACGCCGATGCTGGGGGGAAGAACCATCGTCTCTAAATGAAAACACGGGTTGGTATCCATTGTCTGTATCTGTGTCCGTATCAACATCGGTGGTGTACGAAGTCCTACCTCCGATATCCATACGTCCATGAAAGATATACGAATTATACGTGTTTTCGCTATACAAATGACTACGCAAAAAAGTTTCACTGGAGGAAAATACGAATTGCGGTTTTGCGTGAACAAACGTAAACGTTTCTTTGGTCGCGGAATATCTCGGCGCCGATTTGTATATTTTTCTGCCAAACAGCGGGTTATGACGTACAAACGCGCGAAGGCGATGACACAGTTCATACGATACATTGTTTTCTAATTGGCGGTCGCACGTATATTTGCTAAACGCATACATATATAAGAACGGTTTCATAACTGGGATAAGACGGTCAGTGGGGTAGTCGCTGGAAATTTCTATTATATCCGACATACGTAAATGAGACAACATTTCGTCGAATACGCGTAAGAAGTCGTTTGGATGTAAGTTGTCAATGTAATTGCGAACAATCGTTTGAAAAATATCGGTAGAGTGTTGTTTTTTAAAACGGTAAATGTCGAAATCGCAACGGAAATAGAGTTCCAATAAATGCGGAATACACAATAGTGTGTCTTTTAGTTTGAAATAAATATTATACAAGTCCGACTTGGAAAATTCCTGATGAGTATACGGATTTTTAGTGCGGATAGGGAGAGGAAATAAAAAGGAAGAATGGCATATAGAACCCAGAATAATTTTAACAAGGTCGGATATCGAAAACAAGTAAATTCTCCCCAATTGAAACAGGGAAAATGTGCGACGATGGTTCGCATCCAGTTCGTTCATATACAGGTCAGACGATACCTGGATTTTAGCGCGTTTCCGTTTACAGTTTTGAACGAACCGCAACAATACGAAATATTTGCGTTGAACCATACTGAGGTGTTGGATGTAATAGTTTTGTATTTCGGAACTGACAAACGGATTGTTTATGACATTGTGAATACACATGTATTTGTTTGAAACGCTTATTTTTTGGTGAGGATTAAAATAAAAAAAACGGATAAACGTTTTGGCCACTTCTTCTTCCGTATTTATGTTAGTGTCTATGTCTATACTGTTCGTTCGAGGGGACGCATATATTTTTTCTGTGTTATTTTCCATTAATGTGGCAGGTAAAGGACCTTCTGTATCGTCAGGTCGAACAAAAAACATCAATTGTGTCATTTTTTGAAACATGAACGTATTAAAATAAGAACGAAGAATGATGGTTTTGAAAATATCCATTCATAGGGATATATTTATTGTATTATTACTTTTATACTCTTTTGTTCGTATTACACCACTTTGTTTCACTCGGCCCCCTGACCCCTCCCTCCAAACTATTCGGTCGCATTTCGCGATGTTGTATGTTGTGTTGTATAGGGAGATGCTATCAACAATCATCAAAAGAACATAAATAAATCGAAACATATATCAAAAGCGTCATAACTATCGAACCATGTTTATTTATATTGTTGCTTCGGCATATAGCATTCATATGATGTATTGGATAACAAAATCGCTGTTTCGGACCATTCGTGTATTGCGCGGTATCAATACGGTTGTGGGAACCGCGTTGGAAATAACACACACTGCGTTGGAACTAAAACACGTGGTTCAATCCGTGTCTGCGTCGTCGGACGCTGCCCCAACACAACCGAGTGTAGATGTTTCCACCGAAACCGGCGAAATTGTCCCGAACGAACGGGTGAACGATACAACCGACCCATCTGAAGAACGAAACGGCTCGGATATGCTTCCAACGACCGAACAAGTTGCCGAGCCGAATACACCTCCGCCGGAATTAATACCTATTCTCCATTCCAGCGCACCCGTGCGCGGGAGTGCGACAACAGCGTTAACTCTTATTCTGCCCGACGAGAGCATTATGAACGATACTTATTCCGATGTTTCCGTGTCGGACGTGGGCGCGGAATATTATAGCGATGTGGAAATGGACATCGTAGAAGAAATAGCGGAAGAAGAAGATTTGTTTGTGGAAGATGAAAAGCGCGATGGAGAATATTATTTAGGGCATTATTTTGTTTCCGATTTAGAAGAAGATGCCGCGTTTTCTTTGTTTTTGCTGGTCGCCATCCAATCCAGCACATTCCTAAAATACCCCTATCACTTTATTGAAAAATACATGGAACTCTATATTCCCGTTCCGCAAAAACAAATGGAAATTATGCGGGCTTGTGTCCGATACGACAATCAATATCGGCTAGTGAACGTGGTGTTGAAAACGCATTGGATACGTCTGATACAGCGTCATTGGAAACGGACATATGCGATGCGTAAGCGCGTATTGATTGCCCGTATGTCGCCCTATTCCACTATGTATTATTCTTTTACTGGGAGATATCCGGAGGGATATAATAATGTTCCATCCTTACACGGAATGCTGAGTGTGTATGCCAAATAATGGAT
>Ga0078894_10002683_pt1 | contig 13459 bp, 17 predicted proteins | sample LauGreSu1BDMLBSD_2_FD_67506 | JGI IMG/M metagenome (GOLD analysis project Ga0078894, IMG submission 67506) | Freshwater lake microbial communities from Lake Michigan, USA - Su13.BD.MLB.SD (version 4) (version 4) | ecosystem: Environmental > Aquatic > Freshwater > Lake | place: Lake Michigan...
TAATAAACATGCATACGTTTTTGCAGTATACTGTTTATGTATTTTTACATTTTTTAATTTAGAATCTAAATAATGTAAAATATCTTTTCGTGTTCCATCTACCCCTGTAATACGATATTTTTTCATAGAATCAAATATATCATCTTTTAACACTTTTTGCATTAAACGATTCCGTTCTACAGATTTGTTCATGTTAATATAATAAACAGCTTCAATCAAATTATTCATAATAAGTAATTTTATTTTTTTTTTAATCAACAATGAATACATGATTATTAAAACGTTATCGATTCATTCCGAAGACCGCGATATTACTCAATGGCCTGACCCAACCCATTTTGAAATTACTGCACCTGTTGACTATAAAAATGTAGTCAGTCTTCGATTACATGATATTGAATTACCTTCTTCCTACTATGTATTTTCAACTATAAATCAAAATACAAAATTATCGTTCTCGGTCAATGGTCAAACTTACACATTAATCATTACGTCTGGTACGTATACGTATGACCAACTTGTGAAAGAATTAACAGATAGATTAAATCAATCTGTATCCGATACGTATACCCATTTCAAAGTAAAATACAATCCTGTAACTATGAAATTATTGTTTTTGAACGACCAAGATGTTTTTCAATTTGATTTTACAAAAGCGGAACAGTATGATTGTACTCCTATTGTATGTTACGATAATTATACGAATTGGGGGTTAGGAAGTTATTTAGGCTTTGATAAAAAAATATACACATCTATACCTAATGTATATACAATTGAACCTGAATATACATTAAATGTAGTTGGAGATACTTATATTTACATGGAATTAGCCTATTACAATACCATAGATGAAATTGCACCCTATACGTATAAAAGTAATGCAAGTATTCATCCAAAAGTTGCAGGTAAACATAATTCTGCTTTTGCAAAAATACCTTTATTTCCACGCCGTATATCTTTTTCAAGTCAAGAAACATACTTATCCAGTCTATTTGTTAGTACCCCTCCATTAGAACGTATACAAAAATTTAAAATTAAACTTCGACATCACGATGGTAGACCGGTAAATTTTAATAATTGCAACTATACGTTTACAATTGAAATAACTATGAATTAACTTCATTTTTTTTGATATTTTTGTACATGATTTTACATTTTTCATAAATAGGGTCGATTAAATGTTTTTGTTCTACGATAGGAATAGTTAATGAAATTGTTTCGCAACATAATGAAATCGCATAATATAACAAAAATCGACGGCGTTCGTTGCATGCAGGCGTATATCGAATACAAAATAGAGAAAGTACCGATTTCATAATTTTTTGTATTGTTTCATTCATTTTGGAAGAATAATGAAGAAGTATTTCCCATACTATCCAAATACTGTCTACGGAATGTTTTGCGCATAATTGTCGTTCATGAGCTACACATTTTTTTTTACTGGTATATTCCAAAATCCATTCAATCCAATAACAAGCATCTAACGTATGTTTACTGTACAATTGATAGGAAAATTCATTCAGCGGTACAAATAATGATTTAGGGTCATCGGATTTGAAAATGGATTCAACAAATGTAACAGACGGAGCTTTTAATTTATCGGTTGTCAATAAATTAAAATCCGACGTATTAAATTTTATAATTTCATAACTGTGATGTTTGTTCGATAAACACATAATCGTAATAATTTCTGAAAATAATTTACGAACGATTTCATTGTTTCGAATCGACAATTCATCCGATGTTTCAATACATTGTTTGAAAATAGTAAATCTGGATTCAATGTAAAAAGGTAATTTTGGGTTGGATACATGAATATGTTTAGCGTAAAAGAATAAAATAATTTCCCAAATGTCCGTTACATGACCACTACACAATAATTCAATCAACCAATTCATAGAAGGTTCAATTTTAGACTGAATTAAACTTTGCAGTAGTTCTTTTTTAACAGCACTTCGTTGATATTTTGAAAAAGTTGTAGTCCGAAATTGGTCTATTGTTCGGTTATCGGAAATGATTTCCATAGTCTTGATGCCTATAAAAAATTGAATAATAATACTTATTTTTATTTTAGTACACAATGAGTATTTCTCCGTGGGTGCTTGTATTTATATTATGTGTATGCCAAACTATTATTGCTCATATCTTATTGGAACACCGTAGTAAAACCCGTATTTTAGTTAACCAAACTTATTCGACCTAAATGAAATAATTTAAATACTAAATATAGTATGCTTATTTATCTATTACTTATATTTACTATATTGGCTTTTGTCGTTTCCTTTTCTTTTTTTAAAAAAAAACAAATTCAAACTAAACAACTTACCTTTAAAACAAATAGTGATATATATGATAAAGAATATGCAGAACTGTACGATACCATTACCAATGATTATTATCGAAAACAAAAAGAGTTGAATACCGTTCTAGCTACTACATCTCCCAATAGTGTTTTGTTGGATTTAGGGTCAGGAACAGGTCATCATGTACATGAATTGAATCAAAAAGGAATTAAATCAATTGGAATCGACAATTCGGCAGCAATGATACAACGTTCTAAAAAATATCCGCACCAGTACAGAGAAGGAAACATGTTGGATACCGACTCTTTTTACAATGATTCATTTACGCATGTTACATGTTTTTATTATACGTTATATTACATTCAACATAAACAACAATTATTTGAAAATGTATATAAATGGTTGACACCAGGTGGATTATTCATTGTTCATTTAACTTCCACGTGCAATTACGGAATACCTATTCAACATTCTACCTACCAACGAAATATACAAGGCAATAAAGTATATGAAACGATTACACGTGGTCAAAAAGTAAGAAAAAATGAGCATACATTTTATTTGGAACCTATTTCAGACATTGTAAGTATGGCTCAACAGATTGGATTTACGGTTGTTTCTAGTGAAAAATACAAGAATGATATGTTTTATATATTTAAGAAACCGGAATAAATACATCTACAATGGCCCATTATGGAAGTAGAAGTATTTCGATTATGTTCATTTAAAAACGATGTAAATTATTCGTTTGCACTTAAAACGCGAACAGAAGGGTCTTATCCAAAACAAAAACATTATACAACAAAACCACTACAATTCGTCGGAAAACATGTAAGTAGTGCGCGATGGGGATATGGTGACAATGGAGGTGGGTCTGAAACGTTTGATAATAATGGTACTCGAACTGAAATCGTGTATGATTATGAAGGAAATACATGTTTTGTTGAATGTTGTTTAAAATAGTATGTGTAAACTTTTATTTTTAGGAATGTTGATATTCGTCAAGGTTTTAAACTACGTTTTTCGGATGTTCGATTTAACGTTTTTGTTTTCTTGATTTGCGTTTTCCGCCTTTAGAATCTGAACCTTTGACTAAAATTTTGGTTTCATCATTATAGTATTTTCTCCATATTTCTAAAGAACGTTTTGCTTCTTCTAAATCATCAGGACTTACTTTAACAGGTTCCATACAATTTACCTATATTTTTTCATCGTTCTTTTGTGTTTTTTACCACCACGTCGTTGTGATTTACCTGCTTTTTCATCCTCGTCCTCATCTCGTTCGCGTCCTCTATTCTGTGCTTCTTGCTGTCTTGTAGGTGGACCTGTTGCCATAGCAGCTTCATATTCTTCATTTTCTCTAGCCTCTTCAGGAGTTAAAGGATTACGTAATTCATAGAATAAATAAAAAGGAGGAGTGTGTTCTCCAACTACTACTCCCTCTGCATTACGTGTTGCAACTCTATTTCTTCCTGCAAAACATCGTAAACAGTGAAAATCATTTTTTAACCTTTGTTTTAATGTAGTAATACATCCTCTGTGATATCCAGCTCCACATATATCTATTCCCCCTTCTAGTTGTGGATGTCTACATGCAATATTTACTTCATTACCATCCTCATCCAGAGTATCTAAACAAACGCGACATGTAGGTTCTGACAGTTTTGAGTAAAATTTACTTTTTGGTAATTGTTCAAATTCTTCTTTTACAGCAGCTGGCACCTCATCCATAAATAATCTATCTATATCATCTAATGGACGTCTAGATGGTCTAGCTCGTCTTCTCTCGGCTGGTCTAGCATCTAAACGTCGTTCAAACTCTCTATATCTCTCACGTTCTTCCGCTTGTCTAGCTTCCGCCTCAGCTTGCCTTGCTTCTTCCACAGCTACAGCAGCATGGTCAATCCGTCTTGCTCTACGTTGAAAAAGGTCGCCATCCGTTAATCCTTCAAATACACCTTGTAATTGTCTATAACGGTCGAATGGCATGACACCTCCAGGACCTTCAAGTTCAACAACACCTGCTGTTGCAATTATTCCATCAAAATATCGAGCAGTTGCATCAAATCTACCTATAACTTGTTGATAGTCTCTACCACGTTGTATATTACCTCTATAAAGAGTTGCAACTGCAGTTCCTAATCTTTCTAAATTTGCTGGATTTGCTAATGTTTCCATAGTTGTATTTCTTTCTCCATATCCATTTGCACCTCTACGTATTCCTCCTTCTCGGTGTACAATAAAATCAATTAATCCTTCCATGGTTGGTGTAGTTAATGCATATTGAAGGTCACGTACCGCTAATCGTCCATCTCGTGTTCGAATTCTACCATCACGTATAACATCTAATATACGTTGTACTAAAAGTTGTTCGAACAAATGTTCCATGATTCTTCTAACCTCACGAACGATAGGTTGTCCAAGCATATTACAGGTTAATTGGTATTCTCGATATTCAGCATTTACATATTGGTCTAATGACATTTCAAATGTAGGTATCAACCACCCATGTCCATTCGCGATAACACGAACAATATCATCATGGGCTGCTAATGCTACTGGAATATCATCTCTTGTTACCTCACGAAACAACGCTGCGCGTAATGAACCCAACATTCCTGCGTGCGCAGTTTCAGGGTCTGGCAAACTATCTATTTCGCGTCGTCGTGTTTCATCCAACCCATGGCGCCATCTTGCACGAAGTTCTTCTTCTTCCATTTGTAACCCATACATAGCATAACCATGTGGGTCGTAGTTAGATGCCTCTCTACTACGCTGAGCAAAATTTGGTACTTCAGGTGGTTGAGATGCTATTAAAGCTTGAATGCGTGCTTCCCGGCGAGCAGCACTACCTGCATTGTATAATCTCTGAAACTCTCTATCCATATATTTATTTATTATTTTATTTGCAAACAGCAATTATATATTGAAATGGAATAGACTGAAAATAATAAATAAGTGTATCTGCAACCCATTGTGGTAACCTTTTTTTGATTACAAACGAGTTGAACAAATAAGTGTGATATGGATTTATGGTATGTTCGGTGATATCGTGTAAATTTACTAAAGTAAATGTTTCTAATTGTTTTTTCCATTCTGAATAGAATACTTTAGGAATACACAAAAAGTCAGATATTATATCTACAAAAATGGAAGAAGGTGTATCATCTTTCAATACAATTGCACTACATACCAACACTCCATTTTTTTTTAATTTGTTTTTTAGACTAGGTATGGAAACATCACTTTCAATGGCAATAATTCTGTCCCATTTTTTTCTTTTTTCTTTTTTCTTTTGACCTACATGCAACACCGTATGGGTTTTGTTTATATTGGCTTGTGTACGCATAAACGAATATAAATTGTTATTTGCCTTTTTAATTGTATTATTTGAAATATCCCATAGACCGTATGAAAATCCGTCTGGATTAATATAACTTTTCCATAATCGGCGAACAGTTTTCCAATTGAAGTAAGTATGCATGATATACGTATAATAAGCACGAAGTTCGATACAGAATAATAGGATTAAAATACAACTATAATGAATACATTTAAGATTCATACAAGTTAATTAAGAAAATAAGTTTTGATACTTTTTTTATTTTAACATAAAAAGTAATGACTTTAGATGAAAAAAATAGTATTCGAATTTTATCACATCGTATATTAGATTTTTTGAAACAAAGTGGATGTTCCAATAAATATATTGGAATCGGCTACATGATATACCATTACATGTTTATGATGTTAGGTGCATTTATTATATTATTCAATAACAATATTTTACATTTATTTTACACCTTATTATTTGTATCGGTAGATTCATTTGCAATTGTAGTGTTGCACAATTGTCCGTTGACACATTTAGAAGAAAAATATTTGAATACAAACATTGTAGAAAAACGTTCCAATTTTTTCAAAAAATGTAATATTTTATATTCATGTGAACATCAATATGAAAAACAAATCGAATTGTTGATTAATGTATCTTTATTTATTGTATTTAAATGTTTACTACTTATTGCATTCAATACATTTCATATCAAATTGCACAATACCAATAATCTTTACGTATAAGTTATTTTATTGTAAAGAATTACTTTATAGGTACTATGAAACTAGAAATAAAAACATTAGAAAAAAAAATAAAAAAACTAGAACAAAAAATCAAACGAATGGAAGAAATTACAGTAACAAAATCAATTACTAAAAATGCATGGGTATGGATTTGTACTCTTTTAGCTATTTATTTTATTTCAGACGACAATTATGGAAGAGGATTAATTACTTTTTTTACTTTATTTGTTTTTTCCTATGCTGTACATCTTGACTCGCATAAAAAACATCATTTATTTACATTGCCACACGAGTACCATCACAGTCATGATAACTTTTTTTCACATTTTATTCAATACGTAATCGAATTAGGTATGCCTAGTTTATTTTTAATCATCTATTTATTATTTGGAACAATTCTATTCGATAAATGGGTTGTTTTATTTGTGTCTGTACTATATTCTACCGTACATAATATTAATTATAGTTATTTCAAAGTAAACAACGTACACAAGTTACATCATGAACATGTCATGACGAATATTGGACCCGACCTTTGCGATATTATTTTTGGAACAAAACACCCGGATAATCATGAAGTAGAAGATACCAATCATTATATTCCGAACATCATCCTTATCACTATTTGTATTTTAGGTTTGAAACGCATGTGTTTGCAAGAACCGTTCAACACTTTATTTTTCAAATATGCAAATTATGTGTTAATGTGTTGTTTTTTTGTTTATATATTTACTTGTATTGGTTTATATTTTCTTTAATCAAATGAGTTTTTCTTAATATTTGCTTTAATCAATTGTTGCAAATTTGGATTTTGCATGGATTCAATAGCAGGTGATAGAACACAACTCCAAGTCATATTGAAAAGAATAATAACATAAAGAAACAATAAAAGTAAAGCTGTTCTCAAACTAATTGTATACCCTAATAAATTCATATATTTATAAGATATTTTTTATAATATCTTATAAATGGTTACACTATTTTATATGTATTGTATATGTCAACAAAATTAATGGATGCAATCACTGATATGGAAACATTCGGACCTATGTTAATAAAATTAGGTACCAAACTTCCACCATCGTTTATTCATGACCAATCTCCTTTATCTTCTTATTTATCGTTGTCAACCCTTGGTACAAAATCGAACAGGACAGATTATCTTTTACCTCAAGAAGGGGATAGATGTGAACCACGACCAATCGAAGCGTGTGAAATAGATAACGAATGTAAAATATATAAAGATTCAAAAGGAATGAATAAATGTGTCAATTCACTACGTGTAAAACCTTTTCGCGAACTTTCAAAAGAAATGGGAAACAGGTTACAAGGTAAATTGACGGTTAGACCGTTTCAATTTATTATACATGATTCAACTAGTTTTTATAAATTAGTGTTATCCGTTGAAACAAAACATCTTTATGTTGTATTTAATATTGGTTCCTACATTAATGATTTTGCAAACTTTGATTTGGATTCTTTAATTCGCAAATTATTTGAAAGTGACCCTACCTATACAATTGTTCTGTGTGGTCATTCCATGGGAGGGTCACTTGCCCTAAAAACGGCTGAACTTATTATAACTATAAATGATGCATTTTTTAGAGAAAAATGTATTGTGATTGCTCTTGCTCCATTTCCAGCATTAGATAAAGATTTAATAGGATATGACAATATTTTTGTTTATTTTCTTGCTGTTACCATAAATGAACATTTGTATGTAGACCCCGTTTATTATATGAATACTAAACAACGAAAATTATACACACCATTTAGACTATTACACTTAGATAAAGAAGTGAATGAAGTGGTTACCGATGTATCTACATTTACAGCTTATAATGATACATTTAATGAAAGAGTTACAAAAATCTTGGAATTGGAAAATTTGCACAGTTTAAATATATATCTTACTTTTTTTTATTTATTATATTCAAAAATAAACATAGCTTTACTGTCTGGCGGAAAAAGAAAGACAAGAAAAAAGAAATCAAAACGATATTTAAAAAAGTACTAAATTTGCATAGCTGCTGGATGCGCTTTCTTAGTTACATACGCCTTAAAAATAGGTTTTGTTAATTGGGCTTCAGGAGTATGCGCATGCACTGTCCTTGCAATCATCTTGTACAACTTGAAATCAGGGTACCGCTCTTCCCCATTCTTCTTGTAGAGGATATTCCTCTTCTTATCATCTAAACACCATTCTTCGACCAACTCGTAGACTGGTGTATCATCTGGTATAATGTCGAGCATAGAACAAGCTAATCGGCACAAATCAAAACTGTAGTTGGGTTCCAACACTGGCTTGGTTTCATCCAAAAAAGGTTCGATGTTGTATTGGGTAGCAGCATCTCCATCTGGATGAAAACTGTCCGATACAAACCGCTTTCCCTCAAACGTGTAAATGGCTCGACCAAAATCAATAATCTTGTAAATACGACCATAAGTTGGTACTTTGTAATTCACATTATTGTGTGTATAGTACAAAAACTCTTCCGACGTCTCAACATACATGATGTTGTTGGTGTGCAAATCATTGTGCGTAAATTGAAATTTCTTCTGGTACATGAGTAACGTCATAATGATTTGCATCAGTGCTGACGTAATTTCTTCAGGGGATATACATTCAATCAACAATGAATCCAACGTATCTTTGCATTTCTCTAACGCGATGATTTGAACTGGAAATTGGTTGATTTCAGCGATAAGACCATAGCTGTCAAAATCATCATCGGATGATTCCAACTCATCGGTATACACGGTTTCCGTATTGGACGATTGGGAAGAACTATCGGACCCTTCATCCGATATGACTGCTTTATCTTCAGTTTCTAATTCGGAAACAACCAACTGTACGTCTTCTAGTTCACATGTACATTGTTCTGAACATTGTTTTTTTTCTGTCAAGAAACATTCTACATCTTCAACCATAATAGGAATAGATTCATCTTCCAACACTAGTTTTTGACGGTTTCGTTGAGAAGAAGACTCGTTGTTTATTTCTTTGTTCAGTGTAAATAATTTGTTGTTGTTTTCATAGAAAAAAGTAGAGTTGTGCAACTGCTCAATTTCGTCTTCAATGTTGTATTTAAATTTTCGTTTGATTCCCAAATAACTTCCGTGAAATCCAATGCCATGGATAAAGTTTTCCTTGGTAAGTAGTTGGGAAGACAAATAAGAAAAAAAACTGTCCGTATACGCAGAGTTGTTTACTTCTTCCAATTTAGGAAAAGACGGCAACAGTGAAGGAAGATTAAAATGGTAGGTAGAATACTTTCCGTTTAAATATTTCAACGGGTCCAAGAGAGGTGAATATTTCAAAAAAATGGAAAGTGTAGTATTATTTTGAAGTGTTCCGGTTGCTGTATTATAATCAGCTTGTTGAATACTGGCTAATTCATAATCATTTTCTAAATTAATACTGTTCCAATTAGTGGCATTTAGTACAAAAAATCTAGAATAGAGTGGAATATAATTTTGAGCACCTGAAATGTCCAAGACTGATTCCAATTCTTGGAGAAAAGTGCTGTTTTTATTTTTTTTGTAAAACACCATACAAGCCAACTATACTTTTTATAGATAGTTTGAACTAATTAAGTTTCAATTACCCATTAATTTTATATTCCTTAAACATGACTTTAGAACTAAAAAAATTTAATATGAGAGATATTAGTTTTAGACCCAATGAAAATAAAGGACCTGTTATTGTATTGATTGGACGGCGTGATACCGGTAAAAGTTTCTTAGTTCGAGACCTTCTGTTTTATCAACAAGATATACCTGTAGGGACCGTGATATCTGGTACAGAAGCAGGAAACAGTTTTTACAGTGAACATATTCCTAAACTGTTTATTCATGATGAATACAATTCATCTATTATTGAAAATATATTGAAGCGTCAAAAAACATGCATGAAACAAGTAATGAAAGAAATGCAAACTTACAAAAAAAGCAACATTGACCCTCGTACATTTGTCATTTTAGATGATTGTTTATATGATAGTTCATGGACCAAAGATAAATTGATGCGTTTGTTATTTATGAATGGACGCCACTGGAAAATATTGCTGATTATTACTATGCAATATCCTCTTGGTATTCCACCTAATTTAAGAACCAATATTGATTATGTGTTTATTTTGAGAGAACCTTACATTAATAATCGTAAAAAAATTTATGAAAATTATGCAGGTATGTTTCCCACATTTGAATCGTTCTGTCAAGTCATGGACCAATGCACTGAAAATTATGAATGTTTAGTGATTAACAACAATTCAAAAAGTAACAAATTGACAGAACAAATCTTTTGGTACAAAGCAGAAAACCATCCCTCTTTCAAGCTAGGCTCGAAAGAATACTGGGAATTATCCAAGAATTTACCGGATGATGATGATAATGATACGTATGACCCGTCTAAATCAAAAAAATCGAGTGGGCAACAAATTCAAGTAAAGAAATCTAAATGGTAAAATTGTTCTTGCAAGTCTTTAAAATTGGTAAATACAAAATGTGGATGATATTCTAACACACATTTTTTGTGTAACATGGAATCTTTTTTGCAAAATAAATAATCAACTTTTCCAATGACTTTGAAATCGGATAACCCATCTCCAATATAAATGGATGTATAGTTGGGTTTTTGATGTTGTTCAATAATTTCTGTTTTTCGAATAGGTAGCGTATCGTAGAATTTTACTTTCCATGTTTGGTCTTCATTATACGTAAAATCATTGCTGTAAATAATAGAAGGGTCAACATAGGGTAATACATGTTGAATAATAGTTTTAAACCCTGCACTTACAATATAAAACTCAATATGATTAGTTTGTATCCAATCATAAAAATCTTTGAATGTTTCATCTACATCATTGGCTACCGGAGTAATATCATACTTGATACCGTTAAACATTTCTAAATAAATTTCAGCGGATAGTTTATTTTCTACGGATAAACGTTCTAGTTTCTTATACGTTGCATAGGAATAGACTTCTTGTATAATTTTATCAAACGCATCATATTTAGTAATGGTTCCATCAAAATCACTATAGATGATACAATTTTTCATATAGTATACATGTTTATTTTAAACTTTTGGCAAGATAAATACCGGTGTAAGCACCTGCTATATCTGCAACGATATCTAAGACACTTCCTATAAATCCACCACTACACCAAAACAATGTTTTTTTAGGGTGATATTGACGAACTCCAAAATAATGGTTCCAAAATTGGTCTTCACTTAATTTGGTATTGCAATCTAAATGAAGTAATTTTACTAATGGATGGTCATGTTGTGTTTTACTGATATATTCCATGTACAATTCCATGATTTCCCATAGAATACCAAGAATAACAATAAGTGCAATACGTTTTGGAGCTAAATATCCAACCATTAAAAATACGATATAATGAGATAATGTCCAATTGGATAAATATCCGTTAAAATGTAGAGGAGTACAAATAGCACAATTGTCGTACCCGCCTAATAGGTTGTTGATGGGTTTAATAAAAGCAATTAAAATAATAGTTACTATCCCTAAAAAAATAATAACTTTTATAGAATCATTCATATTATGTATTCTGATTATTTATAATTTGGATTACCATGTTTGTTCGTTCCTTATAGTCAGACGATTCGACTAAATAATAATGCAACTGATTTTTATCTAATTCTTCTATAAATCGTTCAAACATCCATTCTCTTATATGTTCCCCATCACGATAACCATCTTGTACAAATGGAACATTCGGTTTCATAAGTATATATATTTTATTATCGTGTAGGTTGGCATTTTTATAAATATCATAAATTTCTGTATGATATTTTCCAAGATATCGTTCGCACCATATAGAAACGGCAAACGAATCATTGTCACAGAATAATATTTTATTGGCTTGAAAAGAATGATATTGTTCTAATGTATTTTGTTGGTGTGCCATTTTTATAAAATCATCCAACGTAAAATGAAAATTAATTTCATTGCCTATTTGCAACCGTTCTTCGGCCATTAACCTACATATTTCTGGAACCCAACAAGTTGAAAAATGTTTGGCTAATTCTTTACATAGGGTTGTTTTACCTGTTGATTCAGGTCCAATAAGAACAATTTTTAGCATATTGTTTATTTATATAATTTATCATACAGATAGGACATCAAACCTATATAGTTAGATTTATCTAATTGTGCGTGATACAACATTTTATAGACAATATAAACATTCATGTTATTGATAAATAACCATAGGTTGTAAACTATAAATACAATTCCTGAATACACTATATCTGATTTACGGATAGGTTCTTTCCATAATAGATAAAGTGGAATCATTTTTATAAAAAAGTTGATAACAATAAAACGTAAAATGTAATAAAATTTAGAATGTAACATAAAAAAGATACTAACGATATTTTCAACAAGTGATATCCATAACCACAATTTTGGACTAATCGTAATACTATGTGTAAAATATAATATAAACCAAACAAAAATCCAATAAGAAAATATAAAATCTGGACGAATGATTGTTTGCATTATAGTATAGTTAGGTTTTTTAACGTGTACGCAATTTACGTTGTCTAACACTGCGTCAGTAGCACTATTACCAAATACACTAACAAATCTATACTATATATGGTGATAAACATTTACTGTTATTCGTGACATAACTGGTTAATGTAGTTTACCATCCGATAAATTATCATAACTAACTTATGATAATTTACTTATGTTTTTCATTCTAACATATAAAAAATTCAGGTAACCCTCCACTTTTGGCTCATATCGTGTATAATTTTTATTTAAAAATTCATTTGATTTTTGTTACAATTCGCAAACGTTGGTTGTTCCTTCAGCAATTGAACAAAAATATCAATACTATTATTTAAGTTTTTCTAGATTTTATTCTATAATTACGCACTCCACCAATTCCACCAGGAGCTAACGTATGTGATTTGTAAAATACTTGTGCATTGTTAGAAAACAAACTTCCCATTGTAGGTTTAAATTTAGTAGTTACTTCAGTTGAATTTGCTTCAGTTGAATTTACTTTTGGTGTGTTTTTATTATCTAGAGTTG
>Ga0078894_10002684_pt1 | contig 13458 bp, 6 predicted proteins | sample LauGreSu1BDMLBSD_2_FD_67506 | JGI IMG/M metagenome (GOLD analysis project Ga0078894, IMG submission 67506) | Freshwater lake microbial communities from Lake Michigan, USA - Su13.BD.MLB.SD (version 4) (version 4) | ecosystem: Environmental > Aquatic > Freshwater > Lake | place: Lake Michigan, USA...
GAAACAGGTTACGGTCTTCATCAAAATAGTAATTTTTATTTCTTTAAAGGATCAGGAGTTCAATCCAACCCAAGTATTGGAGGACCAGGAACACCACCAACAGGAAATTATGCCGATTCAACAGGTTTAGTAACAGGATTAACATCTACACTAACTTGTGAAGGATTAGTCGCTTTACAATGTTACTCAGGAACTGGAACAGGTATTACGGTTAACACAAATTGTGTTGTTCCTGCGGATAGAGTTGTTAAAGGTTGTTATTGTCTTTTAAATAAAAAATATATTTCTCAATATGACGAAGATGTTAAATTATTTTTAGAGTGGAAGGTTAGATATCTAATAATGTTAGCGGCTTGTAGAGGAGTTTTTGCGAGAGTTTTCCAAAATAATTGGATAAATGGATTCCTTTATATGCCCTCTTTTAATAAAACATCAACATATGCGTCAAATTCAGTAACAGATCCTACTTACAATTACTGTAAAGATACTGTTGTTTTTGATGACGTACAAAATAGTTTTTATTATAGATCATCACCGTGGGATAGATTTGTAAGTCAGTTTATTGGTAAACCATCACCAACCCCTCCTAGTAATTTGGCATCTTTATTTGTTGGTAACCCTGGTTATAATACAAAACAAATACAAAGCCCAACAACAATAGTTGATTTAGGACCAAGAGATGAATTCATTAATCAAGTATGTAATAATGAAAATTTAGATGGGTATTTTGTAAATCAATTAAAATCAACATCATATAGCGACGACTCTGATATTATGCAAATGGGATTCATCTCAAGATTATTGAACCAAACCATAATCCAACAGATGTTCCCAGTATCTACAAATGGTAATCAAGGAGAAGGTATTGGAATTGTTCAATTTTTTAATAGTACAAGAGGTGGGGATAGGATTGATGGTGATTTTGCACAAGCAATATCAACAAATAGCGAATTTAAAGTTACTCCGTATTTAAACGAGAACTACGCAAATAACTATCTTTTTATTGGTGACGACGCTCAACCTACACCAAGACCATTATTTGGAGTATTCTTCCAATCGAATAATGACGAAACTGTTAATAGAAAAAGATTAACACCAGGGATACAAACATATAATCTATCACCATTTGTTGGGTATAATTATGGTTATCCGTCAACACAAGAAGTACCATTTTATAAATGGCAAATAACTTCACCAAGTAATTTTATATTTGGTACCGAAAATAATAATTGGTTTACATCACCATTAACAACGGGTGGTTTTTATAAGAACAAATATCAAAGTTTAGATTTCCAAACCTCAGATTACTTTAAAACAACAACAACACAAGAAGGGTACATTACAAATTTTACACCTGGACCTAACCCAACAACAGTAAACGTAACATATGGAGCACCAAATACTCCAGGTTTAGACCCTATTGTTGTGGGAGCTCCTTTCCATTTTTATTTTGGGTTAAATAATGGTTTTACCGCACTTGATAGATTCATTAAACTTTATGTAAATAACACAGAGACAAATGGGTAATAATGAAAATATACAAATTTTATTAGGTTCTAAAAGGAACAAAATTTCATCAGACGTTGATGAGGCAATAAGAGTTCCGTTAAATCAAACCTTTAAACAACAAGTTGAATTTGATAGAACTGAAGAAATTAATTTGGCTCAACTTTTCCAAAAAGAAAGGGAGGAATCAACAATTTTTAGACCAACAACAAAAATTGTTTTTTTATTTAGTAATGAGTATAGTGGTAGTACATCATATGTTCCTTATAGAAATAACCTTTTTTATAGTAATGCAATATCAAACGCAATAACCGCAACAGGTAACCCTTCAGCTCCTTGGGACGGGTTTCCTCAGTATTTTGAATTTGATTTTATTAGAACCGATAATAATGTAAATGGATATACAACAGGTGTTGGTAGTCATTTAAATTTTATAAACAAAAGTGCAACCACATATAATTGGATGTATCATTTGACTTACCCACATTTAAATGTTGATAGACAATTATATGCGGATGATCAAGTAACAACTAATACGTGGACATGGCAGGCATTTGATGGGATTCCTTTTATAATTGAAAATAATTCATTATTTGGTGATGATGTTATTTCATTTAGGTGTCCCATGAAACATGGTTTATCTGTTGGGGAATACGTAAAACTTAATTTTAATTATAATGGAATTGACTTATTTCAAGTCACCTCATTGGGAAATGAAAACTATGGTTCTGGAGATTATATTTTTAACATACAAAATATTGGTTATCTTGGAACAACATTTAATATTAGTACAACAGGAACATTTAAAAGAGTAATAAACTCAACAAACGAGTTAGACACCACATCAAATTATTATGTTAGGGTGCATAAAATATTAACAAGCATTGAAGATTCTGTTTTAGTAAATGCCGGATTTGAAAAAAATATATTCGGTAAAGTAGTTAAATTTGAAAAGGCAGTACTAACACCAAATGGTGTTGATAGATCTTCAGTTAAAGAAGGTAATGATTCATATAATTTAATGTTTAATAGTAATATTAATATTGAAGGTCTTAGAGATAATCTTAATAGACCTGTAAGTGAGTTATTTTTTAGTTTTATATGGAAGGGTTATTTTGGATGGACATTAGGACCAAACTCAAATCTTAAAGAAGGGTATGAATTTAATTTACCTTTAGAAAATAACCAACCAAGCGTTTGGTGGGACCAAACAAATTCCCAGTCAAATACGGGTTTAGTAACAAACAATTACACCTCTAACGGTAATATTTTTTATTATGTTGAAAATTTAAATATTGGGGATAATATAAATGGGGATTTTTGTGAATTTAACCCTTATGAACAAAAGGAGAGAGTCATTTCAGAAATTTATCAAAAATTTACATATAACTCAAATTATTTTAGTTCACCTTCCTTTTTAAGTCAAAACAATCAATTAGGATACTATTATAAAGTACATCACCCTATGACTATTAAAGTATTCTCAACCTCAATAAATGAGGAAGGATATCAGAACATAAATTTAGTTCCAGATTATGCCTACTTTTCTATTACAAGTCAAACTTTTAGATGGAGAGATATTTACCCATATGGGTATAAAGATAGTGAAGGGTTTGGGGTTGATTATCCATTTTTAAATGGGGCCCACTACCCTTATGACCAAATAATTTTCAGATTAATTGGTGACGGAAGCAACATAAATAATCCAAATGTAATAGCAGAACCTACTATAGATGATTGTGAATAATTATAAAATATTAAACAAACCAACCGATACCTTTATCAATATACCAATTGAGGTTAAATGGGATATTGATGGTAATGATGATTCTATTGATCAATTTGTTATTGAAACAATTGATGAGGTAGTTGGAAAAGAAAATGATTTTGAAATAGCAAGATTTTCACATAAGAAACATGACAATAGTGATAGAACAGATATAAATTATGATTTTGGTTTTTTTGATTCTTCTGGTAATATATGGAACTCATCTTATTTAGATGAAGGATTTAGTGTTAATGAAGTTTATTATTATACAAAACCATTCACAAAAAGTTTCTTTAAGATTGACCTTTATGATACTAAAGACTCCGCAACACAAAAAAATTATTTAACCATAATACTACCTGTACAACAGGGAGCAACTCAAAATAATTTGGTGTTAAGCCCATCACTACCTCTTGTGGATATAAAAAAACCTGAGTTTAAATTAGACTTTATTGGAGATAAAGAAGGTTATTTTTTGTATTGGGTGAGAAGTAGAGATTTTATTAATATAGATACTTTTTATATGAGGGCAAAATTTTTTAATGGTAAAACGGGTAGTTATGTGATTATGACAAACACACCACAAAATAGTATTTTACCAACACAGTATAATTTTGATCCCGCAGAATATTTTTATTATGAAGTTAATTTAGATTATAACGATTTTACCTATGTTGTTAAAGACAATAATAGTAATAGAGTTGGAACCACAACACCAATAAACTGGTATGAATATATTAACCCATAATGGAAGAACAAAGATATTATATACAAATTGGACTTGAAGATATAAAAAACAAAATTTTTCCTGTTAATTGGACGGGAGACTGTGAAGAAATTTTTGTTGAAGACCCTTGCTGCCCAACAGGAGTAACCTATGTTAATTGTGAAACAGGAACAACATATGTGTATTCATCTATGACCCAACTATTATCGGGCGGGACAAACGGAGACTCTTTATTATCGGGTTTAACCATACCAATAATGTTAACTCAAACGGCGTATGATATGGGTTGGTATTCTGTTTTTGATGGGTTAATTTACCAAAAAGAGACTTTAAATAATTTTATTTTTTCTTCAGATACTGTAAACCCCTACACTTTTTATGTTTATAATACATCAAATAATGTAACGCAGTCAACTTTTACGGTAGATTGGGGTGACGGATCACCAGTAGTACCAATTAATATATTTTCACCGTCATCTTTAAACCATACTTATCCTGCTTCCAACGGAACTTATACGATTGTTATAAAAGGAACAACACCTTGGGGTATTACTGAAATATCAAAAACAATAAATGTTCCTTATCAAAACATAATACCTTTAAACCCAAATGGCACTGTTGTTTTTTATCAACAAGGGGGAAATTGGGCAAATATACCCGTTAGTTATGATTTCTTATTTACAGGGGACTCCAATACGAACATTTTAGATTATATAAGTTCAAGTTATGTTGGAATACCATTTTTAGTTACAGGAACCACAAATTCAACACTTGCCGATTTAGAACAATACGGACCAATACCTTATCCTGTTGGTATACAAGTGACAGGTGAGACAGGTGTTGTTGGGACATACTATGGTTCTCCACCAAACGAATCTTATTCTGCCTACACAATAAACGGGGTAGATTATTGGGACTTAAGTGGTGGTACCACACTATATTTTGTGCAATCTTCAGGATTAACTCAAAATGATTTGGTTTTATCGGCAATAACTAAAGAGGAGGCTTTAATTGGGGTTGCTTATGAGCCTGAAATTAGGTCAGACATTTTTATTGAAAGAGGAAAAAATTCTGCTTTAGAATCTATCGAGAGATTAGGTGAAGTTGATAATATTGGAGATTTAGTAAAATATGGTTATGGATTTTTTAATGTAGAAACCTAATTAATAATATTTATAAAATAACAAACTAAAATTATATGGCAACAGGTACATATGGAACTATAAGACCAGCGGACGTTAGTCCAACAGACGTTGATATTATATTAAATTACACTCAGTCAAGAGATGTAACAAACGATTTTCAATTAACAAAATTGAATTCATCTGCAGTATTAACACCATACTTTCATAATGGAAACACAGGTGGTAACTCAGGTATAGAAATATTAGGTGGTCTATATAATCTTAGATTACCATCAAACGTATTTAATCAATTAGGGATATACACATTATATATAAGACCTGCGGAAATAAGAACTAAAATAACCGATTGTGGTATTTTAGCGGCATTACCAAATATAAAAGGAATTGTTATTGACATTGGTAACGTACCTGTAGCATTTAGAGATAAGTTTGTTAATCAGGGTTTAATAGGATATAGAGTTGAATACTTACAATCTAATGGAGCTAAAATTCCTAATTTTTTTAGGATAATAACCTCATCTTTTTATTGTGAACCCGTTGTACAAAATACAACAAACACATCAACAAGTACTGTTAGATATCAGTATGTTAATGGAGTAACAAATTTAATTTTTTGTACGTTATCTCCGTCATCATCACCGTCAAATAAACCAAATGCGACTCCATTTATAGGACAACCAGACCAAGACATTATAATTAGCAACACATTCTTTAACCCAATAACAATGGAAATTGAAATGGTTGAGCATGATGTATCAACTTTAGCAATTGCGTTATTTGGTAATCAAACTAAATCACTTAATGATGGAATTTATACTCTTTACGATAGTCAAAATAACATTTACAAACAATATAACCTTTACGAAATTAGAGATCAATATAACGAACTACTTTATGAGGTAAGAGAAGACAGAAACAATAATATAGATTTTAGTAAAAACTTTTCAAATATAACACAATAATGGCGATAACAAAATACAAATGGCCACCACAATTAGACACAGGTGATAGTAGTTTTTCTGACGATTTAGTTGGAGTTCAGTTAGTTGCCGGTGGTGGATTAACTAATGCGAATTTTGAATTTACGACAGGTATTACTGAAAAACAAAATAGATCATTTAACATCGGATCATTTTCAAGTCCAATAAGTTTAAGTGATTTGGATTTAAAAAGTATTGAAGAGTCAAAGTCAATTATTGCAAAAAACTTACAAGTATACCCAAATTTTGACCTAAGTCAAATTACTAATTTTACTTTGTTTGGATCTCTTTCTAAAAGAATATCCACATCGATAACAAGGATAATAAATTATTTTCCAGCATCTATTGAGAGTTTAAGTAAAAATATAAATTTCCAAACAGGATTAACTGCGGTAAACATAGTTTATAATCAAACTTTAAATGAAACTTATTTGGAGTTACCTTTAAATTGGATTAGAAATCCTTTTGATATTGATTTTACAGAAAATGCGGTAAGAAATTTTGAATTGAGTGAGGTTGATGTTTCGCCATTAAGAAACTTAACAGTACAGTATAAAAACTATTCTATTTTTGTTAATAATGTAGAATACAATGTTGTGTTTTTAGATCCAACAAATCAAACTGATAATTATTTAAAATTATATGTTAATGGTAACCCATTTTCAGGAATGTCGGCAACAACTGACAATATTATTTTAAGACCTAATACTTTGTACACCGAAAAGTCTTTTAATGACTTTTTTGATGAGGTTGAGAAATTTTTATTAAATAGATTGGTTTTACCGATTTATACTGCAAATTTTCAAGTACCTCAAGAAAATGATGACGGTACTTACACCACAACAACCCAAAATATAACATGGCCATTAGATGGATTGTGGAATTTAGACATCAGAACTAATGATTTTGATAAATATTTAACATCATTGAATGAGATTTGTGAAAATTTAGATTCATATAACACAAATTTAATATCAAGATTTTTAACCACAGGAGCTTTAAAAGAATTTGATACTGAAGATAGAAAAGTTGAAAAAGTATTACAGATATATGGAAGAAGTTTTGATGAGGTAAGAAAATTTGTAATGTCTTTGGCAAATATGACTTCGGTAAATTATAATACTGGAAATGATATACCTTCACAATTATTAAAAAATTTAGCAGAAACATTAGGGTGGAAAACAAATATATCACTAATAAGTAATGAAAATTTACTAGAATCTGTATTTGGTACAAATCAAGAAAGTAATTTTCCTGGGTACTCAAGAGCTCTTACTCCAGATGAAATAAATTATCAATTTTATAAAAATTTAATATTAAATGCTGCTTACTTGTTTAAATCTAAAGGAACAAGAAGATCAATAGAAATATTATTAAGATTAATTGGAGCTCCTGAGGCTTTAGTGGATTTTAATGAATACATTTATATTGCGGATGAAAGAATTAATCTTTCACAATTTAATAACCAATACGCGAATATATCTTTAGGGTACTATGTACAACAAATACCTGTTTTAGATCTTACAGATGTGTTTTCAATAATGGGAGTTCAATATACAGGATTTACATTACAAACTTCAGTTAATGAAGTTACAACAACAAGAGTTGATTATCCTATGGATAGTTTAGGATATCCTACAGCACCACAAGAGACCGACGGGTATTTCTTCCAAATAGGAGGAGGATGGTACGAATCAACACCCGATCATCATATGCCTGAACAAGTTGTAGAAACAAATCAAGTTTTTGTTGGTCAAAATCCTAACTATCAAACAGTTTTATTACCATTTAATTACGGGCAAACATACCTTGACAGATATCGTAAATTTCCATTTATGAATTTGGGTTATGATCTTACTAAGATAATTGATAATAAAAAAAGTTGGACAATAGATAATGTTGGTTTAAGAAATTCATCAGACGGAGGGTTTAATGCTTACTATAGAGTATATGATGAAAGATTTGTTGTTAATGTAAAAAATGTTGACGTTTTTTTAAATCCAGCACAAGGTTTGGCATATGACGTATGGTCAATGTCAAGGAAGTATAATTACCCAATACCAAATGAAGGTTTAGATTATGTTGAACCTACTTATTGTAACCCAAATCCTAACGGACCATATCCCAATAGAGGTGGTATAGATTGGACTGAGATAAATCCTAAACCAAAACAAAAAACATTCTTTGAATTTGCTCAAACTTTTTGGCATAACATGATTAATGTTAGGAATAGACAATTTATAACGGATGGTAAAACAGGAGGATACCCTACTTTACAATCTATTTATTGGAAATACTTGGAGTCAGAACAAGCGATTAATATCCCTAACGATAATTTCACTTACAGGACAATGATAGATTATGTTAATGGTCTTGGTGATTATTGGATTAAATTAGTTGGTCAGATGATACCCGCAACTACTTTATTAACTTCAGGTGTTAGATTAGAGAACTCTATTTTTCATAGACAAAAATTTGTATGGAGAAGACAAATGGGATGTCAAATAGTCCCAATACCATGTAAACCATGTACTTTAGTTGGACAATTATTCGCAGTTGACTGCCCAATACAAGAAGTGATATGTCCTATATATCCTTGGGGAGGAGACCCTAGCGTTACTTCTTTTGGGGTTGTTTTAAACCAATTGTTACAGGATAATAATTTTACTGGACCAACTTGTAGTTTAAATACGTTAATAACTACTTGGTATGTCGATTTAATTTTAAATGGGAATGTTTTGGCTCACAATGAATTTTTTACCGGATATGGTAATTCAAATCCTATTGCAAGTTACCCATCACAAAGTGATTGGTTAACCGCACTTGGGGATAGTTTAAGTGATTTACAATCAGAAGGTTTAGGTTATGTTATTAACGAAAATGACACGGTTACAATTTATAATAATAATTGTATTCCACTAAGTGTTACCCAAGATTTTAGAATAGATGTTGGTATAAACTTTAATTTACTTTGTTTACAATGAGTTGTGGGGCAATAAATATAACAAATTATAGTATTACAGGAGATTGTAGTAACTTAGGTTTAGGTTCGGTATCATTTTCTATTGTAGGAGGATCTCCTAATTATACCGTAAGTGAAATAACCACAACAGGTTTATTACCGTTATCCTCAAATACAACAACATACTCAGCAACAAGTTTAACTGCGGGAACTTATGTTTTGGAAATAATAGACAGTTGTCTTGAGTTACCATTAACATCTAGATATGTAGAATTTACAATATCTTCAGGTACTTGTGTTTCTATTGAAAGTAGTGGGACTACTTGTGGTTTAAATAATGGTAGTATAACGGGAACAACAACAAACTATTATGGTAACGCATCATATTTTTTATATGAAAACACTTTAGGTTATATAACTAGTGGTGACAGTTTTAGTAATATTTTTACAAACCTTTCACCTGGATTATATTATGTTATTGGAAATGACGGTGGTGGATGTACGGGTAGGAGTGAAGTATGTTTAGTTAAAGAAAGTAACGTACTTGATTTCGGATTATATGTTGTAAACGATGCTAGTTGTGTTCCAATTGACGGAACAGGTAAAATATTTGTTACAGGATTAACGGGTAACCCGCCATATACATATAGTTGGAGTCCTAATGTGATAGGACAAAGTGGACCTGAAATAACAGGATTAACAGCAAGTACATATACTTTAACAATAACTGACTTTGAAGGGTGTACCACATCAAAAAGCGTTATTTTATCTGATGTTCCTAACTTAGGTGTTGCTGCGATGTTAACTACACAACAACCATCATGTTTTTCAAATGACGGAGAAGTTGAGGTTATAATGTCTGGAGGAACCGCACCATACTATTTTTCAGGATCAAATGGAGAAATAACTATTCAATATAGTAATACATATACTTTTACGGGATTATCTTCAGGAGTATTTACGGTTTCGGTAACTGATGCCGGGTTATGTAACGTTGTTAGTTCAGTATCACTTATAACACCAAATGGATTTATTGTTACAACAATGTCCGTTACAAACTCTAATTGTAATGCTAATGATGGTTCTGTACATATTGAATTAAATAACGGGTTATCTCCGGGAAATTATCAATACACACTTTTTGATTTTAATGGCAACACAACAGTTCAAACAACTAACTCAATTTGTGATTTTGGGGGACTTGCTAGCGGTAATTATACAATATCAATACAAGATATTCCTAATAATTCAGGATGTATATATACGGGTCATTTTACGGTTGTTAATGAAAATAAATATGAAATTAGTGTTAGTTATTCTAACACAACTTGTGGGCAAAATAACGGAACCGCAATAATTACCGCAACATCGGGGGGTGATTTACCTCTAACTTATGTCTTATCAGGAGGAACACCTGTTACTACAACAACCCAATTAACTAACGTTTTTAATAATTTAAGTCCTGGATTTTATTTGGCGACTGTTACCGATTCGGGATCACCCACATGTTCACAAAATGAAATATTTTACATTGCACCATCACAATCGGTAGATTTTAATCTAACATCAAATCCACCAATATTGGGCAATGATGGGGAAATATTTTTAAATATTACTAGCGGAACACCACCATTTCTAATAAGTTGGAGTCCTAATGTTGGATCACAAACAGGTTTACATATCACAGGATTAACTAGCGGTACTTATACTGTGACTGTTGCGGATAGTGATAATTGCGTAAAAACAGAAAGTATTTTATTAAAAGGTACAGAAATAAACTCAACATATGTTTCTTATACTGTTTGTTCGGATGATTTTGTAAATACAGGAAAATACGGTAAAAGAGGAGTGTTTCAAATGATGAACGAAGGGTTCTTTGACCTAACAAGTGGTGATAGTGGATGTGTTATTATAAACGCAACATTTAAAACCCAAGTAGAAATAAATGGAGTTATTAAAGAGGACTTATTTTACACGTACAGTGGAGGTTCTTTTGCACAATATGCGGATATAATATGGACACAAAGTATTAAAAATACATTAAAACAATATTCAGAAATAGGTGATGTAATAATTGACATTGCAAAAAATAAAATAACAATTACAAATAATTGTAATGAAGTAATAAAGGATTGTCAACTAACCAATTTTAATGACCTTGGTGACACTAACGTAAAAATTAACCTACTAATTGATTATCTAATTAATTGTAAGATTTGTGGCAAGGCACCTGAATGTTTAGGATTTTTTGGTACAATGGATTTAGTTAATAATTGTGATAATTTTAACGTAACAATGGATTTGGTTAATAATTGTGATGATTTTAACGTAAATGTAATAGTTGAACCAACACCAACTGTAACCCCTACTCCAACTGTAACCCCTACTCCAACTGTAACCCCTACCCCTACCCCTACACCAACACAAAGTCTAGTACCTTTGGCTTGTGATTGTTATATTTTAGATGGTGGAGGAATAACAGGGTCTACTTTTAGTTATAAAGATTGCGATTCAATAGGTCAAACAATAAGTATTGGTCGAGGTATAACAGGATATACTTGTTCTAGTGAAGTACCAATATTAATTAGTGGTGTTGGTAATGTTCTTGGTACTTCAGGTGGATGTATAAGTTATGAATGGGAAGTTACGTTTAACGCACCTGGAGGGTCATTTACCACATATAGTTGTGGTGGATCCACAACAACAAGTTTTTTAGGTGGGGGAACCATCAATAGATGTTCAACAGTAGTACCAACAAGTAGTTCACCTAATTTTGTGTCAGCAATAAACATAGGACTTTGTCCTTAAAAAATTAAAATATATAAAATGGGATTACAAGTTACAATAACAAATATGACAGGAGCAACATATCCTGTACAGGTTTATATCTGTAGTGGATGTCCGGACAATGATTGTACTCTTGTAACAACAATTAATAGTACTCCTCAAACAATAACAATACCAGGACCATATAGTGGGGACCCACAGTTTTCAATTAAAGTCTTAGATTCTAATAATTGTGAGTATTGTCAAACATTTCAAAACACTACAACAACAACCATCAACCCAATTTGTGAAAGTTGTGATATTGGATTTAATTTTTATGATACAAACCCAATAGCTGAAATAAATGTTGGTTTAGTTACCGCAAGTTGTGACCCTAGTGTTACAGACTATGTTATTGATTGGTATGGTCCCGGAATTGGATCAACAACTGTCGCATTTACTTCAGGTTACGGAACCGATTATACGGGTGATTATTTATATACCCATCCATTAACAGGATCTGGTTCGGTTCCTGTTGTTGCCGGAGTATACACCCCAATTATACAAAAAATTAAAATAAATGGGACCGAATACACCGATCTTAATTGTTTTAATACTACTACGGTTGACGTTGATGCTCTAACTTGTGATAATGGGTCAGGTTCAACAAGCCCATATTATAGTCATGGAATTAGTTTTACCGCAACAACAAGCATAACACCACAACCTGTTGTAACAACTTTTGTTTTAGATCCGTTAAAACCTTATTTAGCTTATTCTTTTAAAGGAGAGCAAATATACGATGATCTAAAAATAACATTTTTTGGTGGTAATTATTCAGATCCTATAGTTTTAGAATACATAAGTATGGGGCAAAATGTTCCTTTCACAAATTTTAGTTTAAGTTTAAATCCTAAAAATGTAAGGTCGGGAACTCAAAATGTGACTTTCCCAAAAGTATTATGTTTAACGGCTTTAACAGTTAATGTTGGGGATTATCTGGAAATAGAAGTAACACCAAACCCAATTAATAATAATACTAAATGGGAACTACTATGTGAATGTTTAGAAACGTTTGATTGTGAGTTATGTTACGATACTAATTATACAATACCTTATAAAATAATAGAATCTACAATTAATAAAACATCTGTAGGGTGTGATGGTTATAAATATCCTTTTAAATTATCGGCATGTTCTGATAGTAATATTTATAGATATTTAAATCCGGGTGGACCATATAATTTTATTGATAATATAAATTACAATAACAGTATAAACGGATTTGTATATGACCCAACAAATGAAATAGATTTCGACTTACCTTTAACTCAGGCATTATATTATAATACAGTAACAGAATGTGATGTATATGGGGTTAACATTTATAGTAAAATATGTGATACTCCATCTACTTCTATAATTACATACAATAAATCAGTAATTCTTGGGGAAGGGTTAATTACAATGACCTTTGACACGTATTCAGATTTAGAGGATTATTACACTAATTGGGATTTCTTTTATACTAATCATGCCGGAAACCCCTCAAATCCGTTGGATATTGACTATTATAGATGGTTTGAATTAACAATACCTTTGGC
>Ga0078894_10002685_pt1 | contig 13458 bp, 11 predicted proteins | sample LauGreSu1BDMLBSD_2_FD_67506 | JGI IMG/M metagenome (GOLD analysis project Ga0078894, IMG submission 67506) | Freshwater lake microbial communities from Lake Michigan, USA - Su13.BD.MLB.SD (version 4) (version 4) | ecosystem: Environmental > Aquatic > Freshwater > Lake | place: Lake Michigan...
ACCAGGATGAGATTATCGCCCTCTTTCTTTGAATAGGCGATTACTTGATCAGAGTCACTCTGATGAAAAGTAATATTTCTGAGGCGCTGAAGGGCAACATTTTGATTCTTTATCTCATTTAACTTGGTGATAAATGGCGCAAGAGTTAGAGATTTCTTGGTTGCAGCCTGCCAGTCGCGTACTTTAATTTCATACTTCTCACTATCTCTATATTCTTCTTTACCCTCACCAATAGGAATGTGTTCATAGAGTTCATATCCGGCATACATTCCCCAAGATGGGCTAAGAGTTGATGCTAGAACTGCTCGAAGCGCAAAGGCTGCAGGATTTCCGCTCTGCAAATGAAAGGGCAGAATATCTGGGGTATTAACCCAGAAATTTGGGCGAAAGAAAGCACTAGTTTGATAGGCAACTTCCTTGGCATATTCCTCTAATTCAGATTTAGTAACTCGCCAAGTGAAATAGGTATAAGACTGCTGGAAACCAGCTTTTCCAAGGGCATGCATCATCGCAGGTGTTGTGAAAGCCTCTGCAAGAAAAATAACCTGAGGATATTTTTGATTTATCTTTGCAATAAAATCTGCCCAGAAATTAATTGGCTTAGTATGAGGATTATCAACTCTAAAGATATTGATTCCAAGTTCTATCCACAGCGTCACTACTCGATAGATTTCTGCAAAGAGCCCTGGATAATCATTATCAAAATTTAGGGGATAGATATCTTGATATTTTTTTGGAGGATTCTCGGCATAGGCAATAGAGCCGTCAGCCCTCTTTGTAAACCACTCTGGATTTGTCTTGACCCACGGATGATCGGGGGAGCATTGCAGGGCTAAATCAAGTGCAACTTCCACATTGTTTTTCTTGGCAACTTTAAGAAAATATTTAAAATCATCAAGGCTGCCAAGCTCAGGATTGATTGCATCATGGCCTCCTGATTCGTTGCCAATAGCCCAAGGAACCCCTGGATCAAGCGGGCCTGCGGTAAGTGAGTTGTTTTTGCCCTTGCGATGGGAGTATCCAATTGGATGAATGGGTGGGAGATATAAAACATCAAAACCCATTTTGGCTACATCTTCAATTCGATCTGCTGCGCTTCTAAAGTTTCCAGAAGTAATTGAGCCATCACTATTTTTTTTCGCGCCCTCACTTCGAGGAAAGAATTCATACCAATTTCCAATTAGAGCTCTCTCACGCTCGACTTTAATTGGATAACTCTCTGATTTTGTCATTAGAGTTTTAGCAAACTCTCCAGGATTTTCTGCACTTACCTCAATATAAAAACTCCAATTACCTAAAGCCTTTGGTCTTAGAAAGGCCTCAAATCTCTGGCTATTTGGCCAGATCTCTAACATCTTCTCGCGTGAGACAATTTTGCCACTTTCATCAACTAAAACAGCAAATGCATCAAAGCTTTCATGACCTTCTCTGATTATGGTTGCAGAGATTGCAACTGCCTCATTAACTACAGCTTTGGCACCGATAAATTCTCCGCCAAAGAAAGTTGCTGGAGAGATATCAATTATTCCAAAGCGAGAAATCATCCAGAACCTTCAGTATTTCCTGGATCTGCAGCAGTGACATTGTTCAACTGATACTTTTCAATGGCTTTCTTTACAACTTTAGGAGAGATTTTGCCTTGATTAGCAAGTTGTGAAAGAGCTGCGACAACGATTGACTCGGCATCTACTTTAAAGTGGCGGCGTAGCGCGCCTCTCGTATCCGATAGACCAAAGCCATCGGTTCCAAGGGAGGCAAAGTTCTGCTCTATCCAAGGAGCAATCTGATCTTGAACCGTTCTCATGTAATCACTAACTGCAAGGACGTTTCCTTTATAGTTTTTAAGTTTAGTGGTGAGATAAGCGCTCTTTTTATTTAGAGGGTTTAGCAGATTATGGCGATCAACTTCTAGGCCATCTCGCCTTAGCTCATTCCAAGAAGTGACGCTAAATACGTTAGCGCTAATCTTCCAATCACTAGCAAGCAGACCTTGCGCTTTAAGTGCCCAATTAAGAGCTACTCCTGAAGCCAAGAGATTGACCTGGCGCTTAGCCCGGCGCTGTTTTTTAGCCTTTGAAAAGAGATAAATACCTTTTAATAGACCTTCAACATCTAGATTTTCTGGCTCTGCTGGTTGAACATAGGGCTCGTTATAGACAGTGAGGTAGTAGAAAATATTCTCGCTATTTTCGCCATACATTCTCTTTAAACCATCTTTAACAATATGGCCTAGTTCAAAGGCAAATGCTGGATCGTAGGCAACAACGGCTGGATTTGTTGAAGCTAGAAGTTGTGAGTGCCCATCTTCATGCTGCAAACCTTCGCCATTAAGGGTTGTTCTTCCAGCGGTTGCTCCCATAACAAAACCACGTGCCATCTGATCTGCCGCTGCCCAGAATGCATCTCCAGTTCTCTGGAAACCAAACATGGAGTAGAAAATATAAACGGGAATCATTGGTTCATCATGAGTTGAGTAGGAGGTACCCACAGCGGTAAATGAAGCAGTTGATCCAGCCTCATTAATACCTTCATGCAGAATTACTCCAGAGGTAGATTCTTTATAAGAAAGCATCAACTCTCTATCTACTGCCAGATATTGCTGGCCATGTGGTGAGTAGATTTTCATAGTTGGAAAGAGTGAATCCATGCCAAAAGTTCTAGCTTCATCGGGAATGATTGGAACAATTCGATGTCCAAGTCCCTCAACTTTTGCCAAATCTTTAAGCAAGCGAACAAAGGCCATCGTGGTGGCAATTTCTTGGGCGCCAGAGCCCCTAGTCATCACCGCAAAATCTGAATCTTGCGGCTGGGGAAGAGGTTTTGATTTTGAACGTCTTCTTGGAACTGAACCACCAAGATCTGCCCTCTTCTCCATCATGTATTGGAATTCTGGAGATTCTTTTCCGGGGTGGAAATATGGAGGAAGCTTTTCATCTAATTTTTCATCATCTATTTCTAGATAGAGACGATCTCTAAGCGCCTTTAGGTCTTCCAGCTTTAACTTCTTCATCTGATGGGTGGCATTACGGCCTTCAAAATGTGATCCAAGAGTCCAGCCTTTAATGGTTTTAGCAAGAATTACTGTTGGCTGGCCTTTATGGTTCATCGCTGATTGATAAGCAGCATAGAGCTTCTGATAATCATGGCCGCCGCGCTTTAGATTCCAAATATCATCATCGCTCCAATTAGCCACCATTGCAGCTGTCCTTGGATCTCGATTAAAGAAATTCTCTCTCACAAAGGCGCCGCTCTCTGCCTTATAGGTTTGGAAATCTCCATCTGGCGTCTTATTCATCAGCTCAACTAGCGCGCCTTCTTTATCCATAGCAAAGAGTGGATCCCACTCTCTTCCCCAAACTACTTTGATCACATTCCATCCAGCGCCAGTAAATAGGGCTTCAAGTTCTTGAATGATCTTTCCATTGCCGCGCACCGGTCCATCAAGCCTCTGCAGATTGCAATTAACAACAAAGGTTAAGTTATCTAGATTCTCTCTAGCAGCAAGAGTTAGCGCTGAAACACTCTCTGGTTCATCCATCTCTCCATCGCCAAGAAATGCCCAGACATGTTGGCCCGAGGTATCTTTAATTCCGCGGTTATGAAGATAGCGATTAAAACGGGCCTGATAAATTGAATTAATCGGACCAAGTCCCATAGATACAGTTGGAAACTCCCAGAACTCTGGCATAAGTCTTGGATGTGGGTAGGAGGAGAGTCCGCCACCAGAGTGTGAGAGCTCTTGTCTAAATCCATCTAATTGATGCTCGCTAAGTCGTCCTTCAAGAAATGCTCTGGCATACATTCCAGGTGATGCATGTCCTTGGAAAAATATCTGATCGCCGCCGCCTTGATGATCTTTTCCTTTAAAGAAGTGATTAAATCCAACTTCATATAACGCAGCAGATGATGCAAAGGTTGAAATGTGTCCACCAACGCCAACTCCTGGGCGCTGGGCGCGATGGACCATGATCGCTGCATTCCATCTGATGTATGCCCGAATTCTTCGCTCTAGAAATTCATCACCAGGAAATTGTGGTTCACTCTCAGGTGGAATGGTGTTCATGTAATCGGTAAGACGGAGATTTGGAAGTTGAATATTTGCCTCATGGGCTCGTTTAATTAGTGAGAGCATGAGATAGCGTGCCCGCGCTGGGCCAGCATGTTTAATTAAGGAATCAAGGCTCTGGTGCCATTCGGCGGTTTCATCGGGATTGGCATCGATTAGCTGATCCACATGGAGGTCTTGGAGATTATTCATATTCTCTGGGCCTGGGCTCACAGGGCTATCTTTGCCTTAAATGGCGCTTTGAGTGAAATCCAAGGAGTGTGAGTTTGCCCCTTTTACCAAGTTGCTTTCTAGCCCTTAAGAGTGTGGACTTAGCCCGTGAGGCTCAATTTTTGAGCGAACTAAGAAAGTTAAGGAGAAGGCATTGAGCACCCCGCCGGTGGGGACAGGGCAACTGGCATCCCGAATGGGAATCCAGAGCGGTCATCTCGTATTGGAGCGAGGCTTTGGAAGTGATTGCGATGAAGCAATTCGTAGTGAGATCTCAACTGCTACTGGAAGTGAATTTCTTGATGAGAATTCTCAAGAAGTAGTAGATGCAGTTATCACCTGGTGGCGCGAAGATGATGGCGATTTAATCGATGAGTTAGTTGATTGTCTTACCTACTTAAGTGAATCAGGACCTATCTGGCTTCTAACACCAAAGGTCTCAAGGCCAGGACATGTTGAGCCAAGTGATATTCAAGATGCAGCCCAGACTGCAGGCTTAAGTCTTACCTCAACGCTTCCAGCATCAAAGGATTGGACAGCAACTAGATTGGTTGCGCGAAAGAGTGGAAGAAAATAATGGCAATAAGTATTGGAGATCTTGCTCCTGATTTTGAATTGGTAAATCAATTTGGAGAGAAAGTTTCACTCTCCTCATTTAGAGGTAAGAAGAATGTGGTTCTAGTCTTCTTTCCATTTGCTTTTACTGGCACCTGCACTGGAGAGCTCTGCGCTCTAAGAGATGATCTATCGGCTTTCCAGAATGAGAATATTGAACTACTTGCAATCTCATGTGATGCGATGTTTACTCAGAAAGTCTTTGCAGAGAGAGAGGGATATAACTTCCCACTGCTCTCTGACTTCTGGCCTCATGGCGCAGTTGCAAGCAAATATGGAGTATTTAATGAAGATCGCGGTCTTGCACTACGCGGCACATTTATTATCGATAAGGCGGGAATTGTGCGCTGGAGCGTAATAAATAGCCCTGCTGAGGCGAGAAAAATCGAGGATTACAGAAGCGCGCTAGCATCGTTATAGACTTCGCAGGCTTTAAAGATAGGGCGCTTAGCTCAGCGGTAGAGCGGCTCGTTTACACCGAGTAGGTCGGGGGTTCAAAACCCTCAGCGCCCACAAATTAGTTTAAGTTTAGAATTGAATTCTGAGGAACCCCCGTGTTTAGCTGGCTCTTTTACTTTCCTTGTCTGCAAGTAAGGAGGTTAGAGCCCAAAGAATTGCTATTACATCAATTACCTCCTGCGCAATTGCTCCTTCTCCAGGGGTTATCAATCCAGCGCCACCAAAGGTCATCATGATCAGTGATAGGCCCATACCAACTCCAGCAGCTTGCAGCGCTTTCTCTCTAGATCTTTTAGCTATTTGAATTGCCATCGTCAAACGATCAATGGAATCCTCAACAATTACTACATCAGCGGCTTCACTGGCTGCAGTAGCGCCCCGCGCCCCCATAGCAACGCCCACATCTGCAGCTGAAAGCGCTGGAGCATCATTTATTCCGTCGCCAACTACAACAACTGATCCAGTGGAAGTCCGCATTAAATCTCTGGTGATTTCAAGTTTACCCTCGGGTGAAACACTTGAGTAGACATTCTCAATTCCAACTTCACTTGCTACTTGATTAGCCGTTGATTCTCGGTCTCCGGTCAAAAGAGCTACATACTTAACGCCAACTGATTTCAAGTCGCTGATAAGTCTCTTAGATTCAGATCTGACAGGGTCTTGCAGCCCAATGGCACCAATTAATAACTCGCCTTTTTGGATGGCAACGATCAATGGATCATCCATAGTTAACCAAGTGGGTGCACTTTTTGTCAGTTGACCTACTGTAATAATCTCTCCTTGAAACTTGCCTTGAATCTGGTGTCCGGCAATCTCTTTAATCTCATCTACTTTATAAGTGCTTAACTCCCTGCTTTTAGCAGCCCTTACAAGCGCTCTTGCCACAATATGAGTTGAGTACTGATCCACAGAGGCCGCCAAAGCCAGGATTTCATTTTCTGAATATCCATCGGCAAATTGAATCTTTCCGACTACTGGCCCTCCGTGAGTCAAAGTGCCAGTCTTATCAAGTAAAACTACTTCCGTGCGACCAAGCAGCTCTAAGGTTGCACCACCTTTAATGATTACCCCAATCTTTGCTGACTTAGATAGCCCAGAAACTATTGCAATTGGAACAGCCAGAATTAGTGGGCATGGCGTTGCAGTTACTAGAACTGCAATAGCTCGATCAACATCTCCTGAGATGAGCCATGAAGCGCCAGCCATTATTAACGCTAATGGCACAAATCCAATTGCCCATTTATTTGCAATTCGCATGCTTGGAGAATTCTTATCTTGGGCAGATTTAACCAATCGAATAATGGCAGCATAAGTACTAGCTTCAGAACTACTAGTTGCTTGGTATTCAAATGGCGCGCCAGCATTGACGATTCCACTATTGATTGGATCTGATATCTCTCGATTAATTGGGAGAGGCTCACCAGTTAAGGCCGACTCATCTAGAGTGGCATTCATAAGCAACTTCCCATCTGTTGGCACAATTTCTCCAGATCGAATTAATACTCGATCGCCAATCTTGACATCTTCAATCAGAATTTCTTCAATATCGCTGTTGGGCTTAACAAGATGAGTTCTACGAGGCACTCGTTCAATTAATGATCTCAACTGCCGCTCTGCTTGTCCCTCTGCCCATGATTCTAGAATCCTTCCACTTGCCAACATAAAGGAGACAACAGCTGCGGCAAATAATTGGTCTGTGGCAATTGCGCCGATTAGAGCAAAAACTGCCAAAATATCAGAGCCAAAACTTCGCCTTCGAATATCTTGGACAACCCAATTGATAGCAGGTATTAATCCAATTAAACCACCAATTATCCACAATTCTCTAATTGCAAAACCAAGAGCCAGACTAAGGCCACTTAGTAAAAAGAGTAACCACTTTTTACCGCGATTAGACATAGCGTAAGAGTACTTCTAATAAAGCAGTAGGTTGAACAAATTTCTCCTAAATTCCAATTGAAGGAAGGCTCTCAGGCTATCCCTGTATAGTTAAAAGATGAGTGAAGTGAGTATTTCTTTTTTAGGAGCCACCGATACTGTAACTGGTAGTCGTTTTTTGATTACAGGTCCGAGATCAAGAGTTTTGGTGGATTGCGGGATGTTTCAAGGAATGAAAAAAGATAGATTAAAAAACTGGGAGCCATTTGCTTCTGACGCTAGATCAATAGATGCGGTGGTTTTAAGCCATGCCCACTTAGATCACTCAGGATTTCTTCCTGTTTTAGTGAAGGAAGGATTTACTGGACCAATATTTTCGACTCAGTTTTCGAAAGAGCTCACAACCGTAATTCTAAATGACTCTGCCAGGCTGCAGACCGAAGATGCAAAGTATGCATTAAAGAAAGGTTACTCAAAACATAATCCACCGAAAGCTCTGTATGGACCAAATGAAGTTGAAAAAACTCTTCCGCTATTTAAGACAGTTGAATATTCGCAGAGCGTTGAAATTGCAAAAGATTGCACTCTTACCCTTTTCCCATCCGGACACATACTGGGCGCTAGTTTTGTACTCCTTGAAATGGCAGGCAAAAAGTTTATTTTCACGAGTGATTTAGGTCGAAATAACCATCCACTACTTGTTGGACCGCAACTACCGCCGGCCGAAGGTATTGATGTTGTAGTGACCGAATCTACCTACGGTGATCGCATCCATGAGGATGATGTTGAAGTATTTGCAGATCAGTTAAATGCAGCAATTGCGCGCGGAGGACGAATATTGATTCCTGCATTTGCTGTCGATCGAACCGAGGTCATCTTGATGAAATTAAGAGAATTAATTGAGGATGGGAAGATCCCACAGATTCCGATCTATGTTGACTCGCCGATGGCGCTAAGGGCTCTTGATTATTATCGACAAGCGATTAATGAATCTTCGCCTGAGATTCGCCCTGAGATATCTGCCAAGTGGTCTGGCAGAGATCCCTTTGATCCCGGACTTTTAAGTCAAATGAGAACAACCGAGGAATCGATATCTTTAAATCAGCTAGAGGGGAGTGCAATCATTGTTTCAGCAAGCGGAATGGGCAGTGGTGGTCGCGTAGTTCATCACTTGGAGAAGATTCTTCCCGATTCCTCTAGCACCGTTATTTTAGTTGGATTCCAAGCTTATGGAACACGAGGCCAAGCGCTCATAGACGGGCAAAAGGAAATAAAAATGTTTGGCAAATACATTCCAGTAAATGCAAAAATTGAACATGTTGAGAGTTTCTCTGTTCACGCAGATAGCAATGAGTTAATTTCCTGGCTTAAAGTCATCAAAGATCCAAAGCAGGCCTTTGTAGTTCACGGTAATCCAATCAGCGCTCAAGCTTTTACCGAGAGATTGAAGATGGAGTTAGGATGGAATGCGGTCGTGCCCACATTTGCTAAGAGCTACCAGGTTTAAAATTATTTAAGTAAACCTTTCATCTGCTTCTCAATCAAATTCGCAGCAAATAATGGATTTAGCCTCGCCAGAAAGTTCATAGTTTTAGCATCACGTCCGATAAAGACTTGAGCTTTGTTTCTTTCAATTGCCCTAAGTATTGCAGCGGCGGCCATCTCAGGAGAGGTCATCTTTATCTTCTTGCTAGGTGCACTTAAATTACTGAGATCGATTCCAGAGTTTGCTGCAATGTTTGTAGCAATCGCTCCTGGATAAACTGTTGTAACGACAACTTTGGTTTGGGCAAGCTCTGATCTTAATCCAGCGGTAAGGGCAGCCAGGGCAGCTTTTGATGCGCCATATAAACTCTGTCCCGGGACTGGCGTGTAAGCCCCCATGGATGAAATATTTACAATATGAGCTGATTCCTTTTCAAGAAAAGAAGGTAAGAAAGCTTTAATTAAATTCAAGGGGCCAAAAAAATTGATTTGCATAACCCTATTAGCTACTTTTTTTTCAAGCTGATTTATTCTCACAAAAGGCTGAATTATGCCAGCATTGTTAATTAACAAGTCTATGGCTGAAAAATCTTTAGCAATCTGATCTGGAAGCATTGCAACTTTAGTTTCATCAGTTAGATCGATAACTAAGGACTTGAGATTGCTGGAATTTCCTCCTGACAGCCTTGCAGTCTCAACCAGAGCTGATTCATCTATATCAAGAGCAGCTACTTTGGCACCTCTTTTAATCAAACTAATTACAAGTTGGCGGCCCATTCCATTGCCAGCGCCTGTGACAAGAGCTGTGCAGGTTGATAATTTCATATTTTTTCTACCTTCATAAAAAGAAGTGTATAGGTATATCGAAGGAGCTACTGTTTCAGTTGAGCAGGAAATTGCTCAGTATCTCGATTGCAAGCTTTTCGTCATAAAATTGCCACAAATACTATCTATCATCTCTTTCAGCGACTCATAGCTTTTTGAAGTAGAATAAAGCCAATGAACGATCTACTTTATATTTTGGGAGTTTTTCTCTTCTGCCTTGCATGGGGCTGGGCCTTTACTAGTTTGATAGATAAGGATTAAAAGAATGAGCGATGCAAGTCAAGAGTTTAAGTGTCCTTGTGGTTGCCCTGAGGGCAATTGCACCTGCTGTTGTAGTAATCCTCAAGGTTGCGGTCATAGAGCTGCAGGGCCTCGCTAACTCCCTTCAAGATGGCGATAGTAAAAAAGGGCGATAGATCTAGTCACTTTCCCAAGATCGAAGCAAAGTACGGCCAGCCAATGCGCTATTGGTTTGCTGTTATGAAAGAGATTGTTGATCTTAAATATCCACAGCAGATTGCTTTCTTAAAAGAGGAACATGGCTTTAGCCAGGCTCACGCCAATGCCCTAGTTATGTATTCCAGAGGTTCAAAAAGCTCTAAGCGCTTTGATGATCTAGAGGGATATCTAAAGGTTCAAGATGAGGTTAAGAGCAAAACTATTCAAAAGATATTTAGGGTAATTCAAAAGAAATATCCAAAATTAGAGCTAGTAATTGCTTGGAATCAACCGATGTTGAAACTGGGAAGTGAGTATTTGTTTGGAGCATCAATTCTTAAAAATCATATACTTATCGCTCCCTGGAACCCTAAGGTTTTATCAGCTATGAAGCAGGATTTGCAGGGATACAAAGTAAATAAGAAGACTGTTCAAGTACCCGTTGACTGGAAAGTAGATGAGAAATTACTACTTAAGATGATAAAACTAAATCTCCAGTTCCTAAAGAAGTAAATAAACTTAATTGGAAAGCGGACCTAGAAGATAAGAGTTTAAGCGTGATGCAGGGTTGGCTTGATTTGCATGTTGAGCTTTAAAAGAGGCAGTCCCATCAACTCCGCAGAGAGAGCGAATTGCTGCAGGTCCTCCTGGGTGAGATGAAATCCAATTAGTTAAGTTGTAGACGTAATTATCAATTACTGTCCAGCAGCTTGCACTTGTGTTATTAGCCTTAACTTGATCCATTGTGTAACCAACTTTAGTTGGGGTAGGAGTCGGAGTCGGCGTAGGAGTCGGCGTAGGAGTTGGAGTCGGAGTTGGAGAAGGTGTTGGCGTTGGTGTTGGTGTCGGCGTAGGAATTGGAGTCGGCGTAGGAGTCGGAGTTGGTGTCGGAGAAGTTGTGGGAGTAGGAGTCGCAGTCGGCGTTGATGACGTTTCTGCAGAAATTACTCTTTTACCCTTGCTCCAAATCAACTTCTTTCCTGACTTAATACAGGTATAACTCTTGCCCTTATAGATCTTTACTTGTTTTGCTTTACTGCACTTTGCTCCAGCCTTTGGATTTGCAGCTACGGCGGTGGTGGCAGGAAGAATCCAGAGGGTCAGAGAAAGTGAGATAAGGGATGCAAGATTTCTTCTCATCAGGAGAGTAAGCGTAAATCAGCAGAGAGGGGAGCGCTAGTTATAGATACTTTCCCCTCTTAGCCTAAAGTAGGGAGGTGATGAAAGCTGAGAAATTATCCCAAGAGCGTCTCCTTGCGCTCCAAGATCTTGATTCATCTCTCATGCAACTCGAACACAAAGCAAATAATCTACCGCTATCAAAGCTCCTTGAAGAAAAGCGCTTGGAATTTGCTAGCGCTAGAGATCTAGCAGTTGCTGCTAGTACTGAGCGAAGTGATATCAAGCATGAGCTTTCAAAATCAGAGCTTGATGTGGAGCAAGTTTTATCTCGCATCGAAAAAGATGAGAAGCGTCTGGCATCAGGTGTGGGAACTCCAAAAGAGCTAGAGCAGACTCAACATGAATTGGAATCATTAAATAAAAGACGAGCAGAGCTAGAAGATATTGAACTTGAAGTGATGGTGCGCCTGGAAGGCCTTGATAGCAGAATTGCTGAGCTATCAAAGAGACGCGATGAGTTAGCAATTGAAGTTGATGCAATAACAAAAGATCGCGACCAAGCACTTGAGCAGATTAGCCAAGCAGTAAGCGCTACAAGATCAGATCGGGATACCTTAGTAATAGACATCGAGGCAGAGCTATTATCGCTCTATGAGAAAATTAGATTAACAAGTGATGGTTTAGCAGCAGTTCGCCTTTCCGATGGAAAGTGCCAGGGCTGCCACTTAACAATGAGCGCAGCAGAGCTAACAAGGATTAATGCACTAGCAATTGATGAGTTAGTACGCTGTGAAGAGTGTCGCAGAATTCTTATAAGGATTACTTAAATGGCAAGAAAGTTAATAATTTATGCAGATGGTGGCTCAAGGGGAAATCCAGGGCAAGCTGCCTATGGAGCTTTAGTCTGCGAGGGAGAGACGGTCTTAATTGAGATTGCAGAAAAAATTGGCATTGCCACCAATAACGTTGCTGAATATCAAGGGCTAATTGCTGGGATAAGAGCAGCTAATAAAATCGATCCCGCAGCTCATATTGAGGCTCGCCTAGATAGTAAGTTGGTAGTGGAGCAGATGAGTGGGCGATGGAAGATTAAAAATATTCCACTAGCAAAACTTGCAATGGAGGCAAAGAAGATTCACTCACCTCAGTTGATCACCTTCACCTGGATTCCAAGGGAAGAGAATTACGAGGCAGATCGCTTAGTAAACCTTGCTTTAGATGGTTATTAAGCTCTAGCTTCCAGGGCTAACAGTTGACATATTAAAGTCATTAATGACAAGTGCTGGAGCTTTCATGCTTGTGATATCTCCAGCCCACTCTCTTGGTTGAGTCCAAGCGCTCTCTGATGCCTCAGCAATTCGAGAGAGTGCGCTCACTGGAGAGTCATTCCACCTAAAGTTATTGGTAGCTCCCACAACTTCGCCGCCTTTGACGTGATAAACCCCATCTCTGGTAAGTCCAGTTAGCAAGAGCGTATTGGGATCAACCATTCTGATATACCAGAGCGTGGTGAGAAGAAGTCCATTATCAACTTTCTTAATTAGATCTTCTAGATTTCCACTTGCTCCATCAACTTTCATTATTAAGTTATCGCCAAATGGGGTGTAGGGCAGAGAAGTTAACTTTGCACTTGCTCTCGTTTGTAATAGAGAAGTAAGAACTCCATCTTTAAGCCAATCAACTTTCTTAGCCTCCTGGCCGTTATCAAAGACAGAGGTAAATGGCGAACTTACTGCTGCAGAGATAAATGGCGATCCAGGAAGCTGTTGATCTTTTGGATCGCTATAGAGCTGCAAGCTCTTATTAGATAACTTCTCACCAACTCTAGTTCCGCCACCTTTTTTAGAAAATACGCTCTGTCCTTCAAATGCATCACGGCCACTTGAAACCCACATCATGTAGGTGAAGAGATCAGCTACAGCACCTGATGGAACGATGCTGGTATATCGCCCAGCAGGAAGATCAACTTTGCGCTCTTGCCAGTTAAGTCTCTGGCGAATCTCTCTATCAATTCTCTCGATAGAGACGTCTTTGAAATCATGAGTTTCAACACCAGACCAGGTAGATCTTGAGCGGCCATGAGACTTTCCAGTCATCTCGACTCTTCCAACAGGTGAGTCATAACGAAGTCTCATCCCGCCTTTGGAGCCAACCCAGATGCTCTCATGGGTATGTTCGGCGTAGCCAAATAATTCAATGCCATCTGATTTAGATGCCTGCATCATTGCACCTAGATCTGGGGCAAATTTAGAAAATACCTCTGGCCCAGTTGGAGCATGTTTATCGCTCCAGTTTCCAAAGCTAACCTCTTTAGCAAGTGGGGCGTAATCATCTGCCTCACCTGATGCCTTAGCAGCAGC
>Ga0078894_10002686_pt1 | contig 13454 bp, 9 predicted proteins | sample LauGreSu1BDMLBSD_2_FD_67506 | JGI IMG/M metagenome (GOLD analysis project Ga0078894, IMG submission 67506) | Freshwater lake microbial communities from Lake Michigan, USA - Su13.BD.MLB.SD (version 4) (version 4) | ecosystem: Environmental > Aquatic > Freshwater > Lake | place: Lake Michigan, USA...
TAAAGGAAGTTATTCCGGGCAAACAACGCCGTGAAATGATTTTGTCAATTGGTCGTCGTTCAGGGAAATGTGTGACAGGCGACACCCTTGTCCTCACGGACAAAGGTCTTATGCCCATCAAGTCTTTGGGTAATGATGATGGGGCAGAAATACAGCCTTTAAATATCCAAGTCATTCAGGAAAAGGGCAAGAAAGCACGGAGTGCCTACTTTTACAATGGGGGTGTTAGGTCTGTTCGTCGGGTTCATACCTTTAATGGATATACTTTAGCGGGGACAGACAATCATCGCATCAAAGTCATGTCCAAGTATGGGGACGTTGTATGGAAATACATGTCGGATATAGGGGAGGGGGACTATGTATGTATTGCCAAGGGGTCAAACTTCTGGTCAAAAGACTATGTAGATATGAGACCCTTTCATCATGGGTTAAACTTGTTGAAGGAAAAGGAAGAGTTGCCCAATGTGTTTGATGAGGAGTGGGGGGCATTAATGGGGATGCTTTGTGGGGATGGGAGTTGGACGGAAAAGAGGTCGGTTTCAATCACTGTGGGTGAGGAAGAGTTTCAGAAGCAAGTCTTTAGTCTATTCACAAAGCTCATGGGGGATACGAAGGGATACAAGTATAAGAACAAGCCACATATCATGCACATTGCAAAGCATTCCAAGGATTTTCGGGAGTTATTAGAGAGAATGGGCTGGGTTAGTAACATAACCCCTCAAACCAAGAGAGTTCCTTCGATTATCTTCCAATCCCCCAAGAGTGTGGTGTGTGCTTTCCTTAAGGGTTTATTCGAGACAGATGGTTCGATATTACAATCTGGGCATTTATGTTATGTATCTGCCTCCCATCAACTTGCCAAAGAGGTGCATTTACTCTTATGCAACCTAGGCATCATTTCTTCATTTAAGGTCTTTCGGGATAAGTATTGGGGGATACATGTTAGGCATAAACAATCGAGAAGATTGCTCAAGCAGTTGGTAGGTTTTTTTACAGAGAAGAAGAAGTCTAGGTTAAAAGATAACCTCTCTAACCTAGATAATGAAGAGACCTATTACATCCCTCATCAAGAAGAATGGGTTCGGTTGGCAGTCAGTAATTTGACCCTACCTAAGAAAGAAGAAAATTACTTTAAGAAGATACTTAAGGGAGATCGGATGTTTAGATACAAGGATGCGAAGTTCCTTGCTCAAATTGCATCGGGGCAGAACAGTCGTCTTGCAAATCATTTTAATGAATTGCTTGACTTGGACTTTTTCTACGACCCTGTGGCTGTGGTAACGGAGGGGGAGGAGAGGGTGTATGACTTGAATGTGCCAGATGGGAGTATGTTTATTGCTAATGGCATGGTAAACCACAACACGACTATTTCTGCATGTATTGCTGCTTATGAGACCTACAAGTTGATAAAGAAGCAAGACCCACAAGAATACTATGGGTTGCCATCATCGAATAACATCCAAATCATCTCGGTAGCTACGGACAAAGACCAAGCGGGGCTTTTGTATCAAGAAGTGTCAGGGCATTATCGAAATTGTGCCTTCTTTGCCCCGTTCACAGCAAACAACACGCAGTCGTATGCTCGTTTCCAAACTCCGAAGGATGTGGAGAGGTATGGTAGGTATATAGACACACCTACTGCTAAGGCGACGTTGAAGATTACATTTAGAAGTTGTATTGCGAAGGGGCTTCGTGGTGCGGGTAATATTTGTGTAATCATGGATGAGGTTGCCCACTTTACTGATAGTGGGCAAAGTTCTGCGGATGAGGTTTATAATGCGGTTGTGCCATCTACCTCTGCATATTCACCTAAGGACAAGGATGACAGGAAGAAGCCTGTTGGGGAGGTGGAAGGGCGTGTTATTCTCATTTCATCCCCATTGGGTAAGCAGGGTCTATTCTATAATATGTTTCAGATAGGGATGAGGGGAGGCACAGCTGCGGAAAACATCCTTAGCGTGCAAGCTCCGACATGGGAGGTGAACCCCACCATTCCTGCTTCGGAATTTGAGAAGCATTACTTGAAGAATGCTGCGGTGTTTTTTACAGAATATGGTGGTGAGTTTACAGATAGAACGAGAGGGTGGATAGAAAAGGATGAGGATGTTTATTCATGTGTTGACCCTGCCTTAAAGCCAATGGAGAGGGGCATTACAAGAAGACCGCATTTTATTGGGATAGACTTGGGTTTGGTAGGGGACGGTACTGCTATTGCGATAGGGCATCTTGATGGGGAAAACATAGTGGTGGATTTGGTGACACAGATTAAGGCGGGAGAGGGTAAGTATAAGGATAAGGAGAGGTTGGACTTTGATGATGTGGCAGATTGGATACTTGATTTATCGAAACGCTTTTATGTAACCCACGGGATGTTTGACCAGTGGGCGGGTATCCCATTTGAGCAAGCCTTGACCAAGAGGGGTTTGAGCCAAATGAAGTCGGAGTTGTTAACGAAGCCATTGACCTCACAGATTTACCAAAACTTTAAGGATATGATGTGGGACAAGAGGTTGAAGTTTTATGACAATCCGAATCCACAAGCAAATGGGCATGCCCCCTACTTATTAGAACTTCTTGAGCTTCAAGCGACGGTTCATAGCAAGAACGTTATCACCGTGGAAGCCCCGCAGACAGAGGGCAAACACGACGATATGAGTGATGCTTTGGTGAGAATGGTGTGGTTAGCATCTAACCATATTACGAAACAGAAGTCGTTTGGGGGGTCGGGTACTACTAACAGTGGTTTAAGTTCGAGAGGACTGACCTTTGGCTATAGTAAGCCCGTTGGGGGAGCAAACCCTGAGTTAAGAAGAGCCGCCCCGAAACAACCACGGGGATACAACCTGAGAGATTCATTAAGGAGAGGTGGAAGATGATAGCAAGAGATTATAACACATCATACAAGAGAGTGATTGCCCGTATCCTAGAACTAACCGTAGGGATATCCAACCCCGATGAAGATTTAGTTGAAGGAATCTTAGTATTATATAAGGGTATGGGGGGGAGCTGGGTGTTATTCTTTGATGGAGTACCAGCCCAAGTGTCCTTATTAAAGAAATGTTGCCGTGCTATGCACAAAGCATTAGCAAAGGCAAAGAAACCTAAAGGTGTAAAGTACAATGACGTCTAACAAAACTGCTTCTGGAGAAGAAGCACCAAAACCAGTTGCCAAAGTAAAGGGGTCATCTACGGCAAAATCCCGTAAGGTCAATCCTGCAGAAGTAAAGTCAAGAGTGAAAATCGCTATGACTGCTGGTGGGACTGCCTTAGGGAACGGGGGTAACTTTTACTCACCCGAACTAAGTACTGACTTCCTTGAGTTGCCTCAGTCCCTAGATGAACAACGGAACTTCTATCGGTTCTTCTACCGAACCGACCCGTTTGTAGGTCAAGCAATAGACTTACATACAGAACTCCCCCTTTCTAAAATCCGTTTAGGTATGCCCAAAGCCCGAAATAAAGAACTAGCACAAAAGGCTCTAGCCTTCTGTGAAAAGTGGGCAAAGAAAGTCGGGCTACTTCACCGCTTAATTGAAGTCCTTCATGAATTTAACCTTTTAGGTGAGGTGTTTGTCTTCTGTGAAGATAACAATCCCGATATGCCCAAAGAGGTAACCCATCAAAAGACCATGGTTCAAATAGAGGGTGAGGTTCTTGAACAATGGCAAGAATATGAGGATGCCAATGAGAGAGCTTATGCTTGGTTAAAGAAGAACTACAAGGGCTGGACAGCCCTCCGTATTCTTCCTCCTGAGCAAATCCACATGGAGTCCTTCCCTTTTACTGATGAAAAGATGATTGAGCTTATTCCCGATAGCAAAACCAAAGCCGTTGTGGAAAGAGCCTCTCTCATGGAAGATGATGCCATTCGTGTGGTTAATTCTATGCCCCCCGATGTGGTTGAAGCCATCCGTGAGGGTAGAAACATCCCCTTGAATACCAACCCCGAACAAGGGAGCTTTGTGTATTACATGGCAAGAAAGAAGTCTCAGTATGAGCCTAGAGGTCACTCTATGCTTGAACGATGTCTTCGCATTCTCATCTATCGTGATAAGCTAAGACAAGCACAGACCTCAATTGCCTCTAGGCACATGACACCTATCCGTATTGTGTATGCAGAGGATATGGATGAGATAGATACAGAGGCTTTGAGAGAACAAGTGGATATGGCATTACAAGACCCGGATTATTCTATCATTGCCAACTTCCAAGTTAATTGGGAGGAAATGGGGGCAGATGGTCGTTTATTGGGTCTTGATGGTGAGTATTCCTTAACCAATCAGCAGATGTATGCTGGTTTGGGTGTAACAGAGTCCTTGTTAAGTGGTGAGAGTTCTTATTCGGGGGACAGAATACATCTTGAGGTGATAAACACTCGCTATATGCTTATGAGAGAAATCTTGCAAGACATGGTAGAGGAAAACATCTTGAAGCCCATGTGTCAAAAGATGGGGTTTGTTGAGGAGGATGAAGAGGGAGAGGAAGTAGTGATACATCCTAGCTTATCGTTTACTCGTTTGGGTCTTAGAGATAACCAAGACACCTTTGATGCTTTGTTTAACTTGTATCAAAAAGGGTCATTGGATGTTGATATTATCCTTGAGTTGTTGAACATTGACCCTGAGACAACCCGTAACAAACTTCAGAGAGATTTATTCACCTTGAATGACTCAACCTTTAATGAAGTGTTGAGAGGAATTTATTCTGGGGCGGCGGGAGCTTTGACAGAAAATAGTGATGCGATAGAAAAAATTGCAAAATCATTGAACTTAAAGTACGAAAAACCCAAGCCATCCGATGATGGAGGAGGTTCACGCTTCTAGGCAACCTAGAGGGGTTTTTACTTATTTTTAACTTTTTTTTAGGTCTGTGTTGCATAGAACAGATGTTATGTTTTTGGTTTATTGATAATGGTCTGCGTTAGTACCACCCGGATAAGTATTGTATAGCAACTTACCTTTTAGGAGATTATTAAAATGAGTTTGGTTTTGTCAGAGCATGCACGAAGTCTATTGGAGAATTTTTACAAGACAAAGGGAGAAACCTCCCCCGAGCATGCCTTCCGTAGAGCCGCCGTGGCATTTTGTGCTGGCGATTTAGAATTAGCAGAGAGAATGGTTCAGTACACCTTGAATGGTTGGTTCATGTTCTCTTCCCCAATTTTGTCTAATGCAAGACTCGAAGGTGAACCCATGTCAGGTTTACCAATTTCTTGCTTCCTATCTTATGTTGATGATTCACTTGAGGGTCTTATTGACCACTCAACCGAACTAAGATGGATGTCCGTAAAAGGAGGCGGTGTAGGAGGTCACTGGAGTGATGTCCGTACCGTTTCCGATAAAGCCCCCGGGCCTATTCCCTTCTTAAAGACCGTTGACAGCGATATGACCGCTTATCGTCAGGGTAAATGTTATCATCCCGATACCGAAATCCTTACCGAAAACGGTTGGGTGAGATTTGAGGATTTAACAGAAGGTGTGAAAGTTGCCCAAGTGGGAGATAATTTAGAGGTGTCTTTTGTGTTACCCTTACAATTAGTTAAGGAACAACATGAGGGCAGTCTATTGAGAGTGCAAGACGGGACTAACGTTAATGTGTTAGTAACACCCAACCATTCAATGGTTGTTTCCCGTAAAGTATCTACAGGCTGGTCTGATGACCTTATTAAGATTCAAGCCTCTGATTTACCTCTTCATAGTGAGGTAAGGATGTTTAAGGGTGCTTACAATCAAGCAGTAGGTCGCAATGAGCTAACCCCATCTGAGAAGCTAATGGTAGCAAATCAAGCAGATGGGCTAAAGAACAGAAAAGGTAGTACCTTGGAGTTTCACTTCAAAAAGCAGAGAAAAGTAACCAAGCTTTTATCTATCCTTCAAGAAGGTCTATTCAGCTACAACCTCGTGTATAGAAACGACGGTTCGGTGACCATTCGTGTAAAGACAGAAAATGTCTTTACCAACCCTGACTTTGTATCAGATAGCTTTGATTGGGTTAACCCCACCACTAGAACATCCGAGTGGCTTAATGCCTTCCTAGAAGAAGTTTCTTGTTGGGATAGCTCAAAGAGAACAGATACTAGCTTTACATACAGCAACACCAACAAAGCAGATGCTGAAGTTGTGTTCTTGTGTGCTACCTTGTGTGGTAAATCAGCCTTTATTAAGGAATATGCTAGAGGTGGTGCTAGACAAAACCACTTCACAGTCCATATTCATGGTAAAAACCACTTCACTACCCAAGCAGTAACTATCACAGAAGAAGCCTACTCAGGTCTTGTTTATTGTGCTTTAGTGCCTACCGGTCGTTTGATGGTTCGTAGCAACGGTCGCTCTCTTGTTTGTGGGAATACCCGTAAGGGCTCTTATGCCGCCTATCTCGATGTTTCACATCCTGATATTTTGGAGTTCTTAAACCTCCGTGTTCCAACGGGTGGGGATGAGAACCGTAAGTGTTTTAACTTAAACAATGCGGTCAATCTTAGCGATGCGTTTATGAATGCAGTGCTAGAAAATAAGGAATGGCAGTTAATAGACCCAGCCACCAATGAGGTCAAAGAGACCATGCCCGCTAGAGAATTATGGCATAGAATCCTTGAGGTTCGTTTTAGAACAGGTGAACCATATTTCTTCTTTAGCGATACAGCGAATAAGTATTTGCCTCAAACTTTGAAGGACAAGGGCTTGAAAATCCATGGCTCAAATTTGTGCCTAGCTGGGAGTGAAAGAGTAGTAACTTCAAAGGGGTATCTAACCGCTCAAGAATTATATGAAGACGGAAGCTCTTTAGAGGTTTTTGATGGTGTCTCACTCCAAAAAGCAACACCAATGCAATTAATTGAGAGAGATGTTCCTACCTACACTATCACCTTAAAAAATGGTTTAACCCATACTGTGACGGGATACCATAAAGTTAAGACAGATAGGGGAGATATTGCTTGCCAAGATTTAGCTATTGGGGATAGAGTTGTCATTCAATCTAATAAGGGTCTATTTGGCTCTATTAATATGGAGGATGAGGCTTTCCTACTAGGTTTATATCAAGCAGATGGGACTCAACATAAAGATATTGTAATGCTTGATTTATGGGAGGCAGATTTTGACCTTATTCCTGAAGTAGAGGAGAGATTTGCTCGTATTCATGCCAAGTATGGTTGTGACAGATATGATGTTAAAAATCAACATGGAGATACGGTAGCTTCTAGGGGGAGAGCACCAGCAACATTTACAACTTGTACAGTAGCTCAAAGCACCGTGGCTAAAAAGAGATTAGCTTCAAAAACCCTTAAGAAAGCCCTAGACTTTACTAAGGGGGCTATCCCTTATTGGATTTGGGAAGCAGATGAGGCAACCCAATGGCAATATGTTAGAGGTCTCTTTTATGCGGATGGGACTGTTTCTTTAGCTAGTTGTAAAGGAGAACCAATTTATCTAGCTATTACAAACATTAACTTGACCTTCATTAAGGAACTCCAACTCCTCTTGAGAAACTTAGGACTTCCCTTTAGTCTTCATGTTCAAAATGAAGAACGATATACTCTTTTGCCCGATGGTTTAGGGAGTTCAAAGGAATATCTTTGCCAAAAAGCTTACCGTCTAGTTTGTGGCTCTAAGAATGCTTGTCTTACTTTTGAAGACAAGACTAGTTTCTTAACTAGAAAGGGCATCTCTCTCGAAAATCGCCTATGGAGAGATAATAGCCGTAAGGTTTCCGAAGTAGTTTCTATCGAGTATGCGGGGCATCAAGATGTTTATTGTCTTACCGTAGATACCCAAGAGCATTGTTTTGTTGCTAATGGTATTGTGACTCTTAACTGCAATGAGATTTTTTTGCCAACCTCTAAAGACCGTTCAGCAGTATGTTGTTTAAGCTCAGTTAATCTCGAATACTTTGATGACTGGAAGAACACCACTTTGGTAGAGGATGCCATTACCTTCTTGGATAATGTTTTGGAATACTTCATCCAACATGCCCCTGCAGAACTTCATAAGGCTATCTTTAGTGCTAAATCGGAGAGGTCTTTGGGCTTAGGGACTATGGGTTTCCACAGCTACTTGCAAAGAAAGAACATCCCATTTGAGTCCCCCATTGCTAAGGGCGTTAATAGGAAAATCTTTGCTCATATCAAGCAAAAGGCAGTAGAACAAACCGAACGTTTGGCTCAAACAAGAGGGGAATACTTGGATGGCATTGGCACAGGAAGACGCAACAGCCACTTGATGGCTATTGCACCTAATGCCAATTCTGCGATTATCCTTGATACCTCACCAAGCATTGAGCCATGGAAGTCTAATGCGTTTACCCATAGAACTCGTGCGGGTAGTTTCTTACAAAAGAACATTTACCTTGATGCGAAGTTAAAGACCAAGGGATTAAGTGATGAGGAATACAACCAAACATGGCAGTCCATCATCCTTAATAGAGGAAGTGTCCAGCACTTAGAGTGCTTGACAGAGTATGAGAAGGCGGTGTTTAAGACAGCCTTTGAGATTGACCAGATGTGGTTAATTGAGCATGCGAGTGACAGACAAGAGTTTATTTGTCAGGGGCAGTCCTTGAATTTATTCTTCCCAGCGGGTAGTGATAAGGCGTATGTGAATGCGGTTCATTTATCAGCATGGAAGAAGGGGTTGAAGGGGTTGTATTATTTGAGGACAGAAACAGGTGTGACAGGGGAAAAGGTCTCAACCAAGATAGAACGAAAAGCGTTAAAAGACTATGACGAGTGTATATCTTGTCAGGGCTAACCGAAAAAGAGGAAAAAAAGATGAGTAAGTTACTAGAACCCTCAATTACCTACAAGCCATTTAACTATCCATGGGCAATGCAATTTGCAGAAAGCCATGAAAAAATCCATTGGGGCAGTTGGGAAGCCAAACTAGCAGAAGATGTTAAGCAATGGAAAGGCAGTGAGATTAAGGACAACGAGAAGAAACATATCACCCAAATTCTTCGTGTCTTTACCCAAAGCGATTGTGCTGTGGCATCCAACTACTGCGACCAATTTATCCCCCACTTCAAGAACAACGAAATCCGCAATATGCTTTTAAGCTTTGCCAACCGAGAGGGGACTCACCAAAGAGCTTATGCTTTATTGAATGATACCCTAGGATTAGCTGAGGAAGAATACAGCACCTTCTTATCCTTCAAGGAGATGAAGGACAAGATTGAGTTTATGCAAAGCACAGAGGTGTCTAACCACCCATCTCTCAAGGCATTAGGCACTGCATTAGCACAGGCCGTATGCAATGAGGGGATGTCCCTTTTTTCCGCATTTGTGATGTTGTTGAACTATCAGAGAAGTGGGAAGATGAAGGGGATGTGTGAGATTGTGGAATGGAGTATTAAGGATGAGAGCATGCACGTTGAGGCGATGATTAAGCTCTTTCAGACTTTTTGTGAGGAAAATCCTAGGGTTGTGAATAACGACTTGAAGAAGCAAATTTACACCAACTTTACTCAATCGGTGGCATTAGAGGATGCTTTGGTTGATTTGGTGTATGATGGGCAAGAAGAGTCTATTTGTGGATTAACAGCAAAAGAGGTGAAGGACTATGTTCGGTATTTGGCGGATCGCCGTTTGCTGCAACTAGGTTTGAAGGCTCAATTTGGCGTGGAGTCTAATCCATTGCCATGGTTGGATTGGATTGTGAGCGGGGATAGCTTCAAGAATTTCTTTGAGGGTGTTGTTACCGATTATAATGCAGATGGTATGAGTGGTGATTGGGGTTGGGAATAGTCTATTTATAGTGGGTGTAGTTGTAAACACAACTACAGGGGTACTAAAATGTATAATCGTCGTGCTTTAGCAATAAAAGTAGCAAGTAGATATATGTCTGCATCACATGGGATGACTTTAGCTCAATTTGTTGAGGGGGTCTCCAAAGGGTTTCATAATAAGGTTGTTTTTAAGATGACCGGAATAGACAAATATGAGGGTATGTTAAGAACACCGGATGGTGTGTTGCATTTAGAGGTTGAACCAAGTTGGAGAGATGACTTTGATGTGCATGTTCATAATATGACCCACGGGTTTAAATATACATTAAGTGGGTTAGAGAGACCTGAAGAGTGTGTAAAGGAACTCCATTAGTCTTCCCAATCGCCCTCTGATTCGGACATTGGGCCGAATTTAGTCCAATGTTGTGAGCTAACCCCACCAGCGGGTTTTTCTTTAATTCTACGATGGCTCACTTCAAGTTTTTTGGTCATAAAAATGCTACTGAAGGATTCTGCTCTATTGGTTGCCTTGATAACAGTACCATGCTCATTTAAGCCGTAGGCTTCCCATACGTGTTCTACAAAGAACTCATTTGCATCATCAGACCAATTACCTCCGATGGAAAGCCCTAGTTTATTGAGGGTTTCTTCTACGAGGGTGCTAAACTTAGTCTCATCCCAAAATTCATGGGAGCTATTGAGGATAGGGACTACATGTTTTTCTACTTTAGCGAGCATCTCTTGGGCAATCTTTTTGTCTTCATGGAGGGCTTGGGTAATATCCTTGTCAAAAGAGGGGTTAGGGATGTCCCAGAGTTGGGTGAGTCTCTCGTATTCTCTTTTAGCTTTATCGGGGTCTTTGTGGTAGATAGCCTTAACTGCTTCGATGATATATTGGGCATTAGTCTTGATGTCCCAAGAGGTTATCTCGATAAATTGTTTGCCATTGAGGTTAGTGACTTGAACACCTTCAGCGATATTATGGTAGTGGTTTTCTCTATCAACAATGATGCAAGGAACTCTCTCTTTTTCCCCGTATTTAAGGGTTTCACCCCTAGAAGAGCCTTTTTCAAGGAAGAGACGTCGTTTATCGATTGAGCCCCCGTTATAGAGTTCATTGGCAAGGGAAGGCAAATGCCATACTTTTTTGGGTAATTCTCTACCATTTGCTACTTGTTTGGCAAACATGGGTAAATCTCCTTATTTAAACTTCTTACATTTGTTATTGACATAATCTTCAAAGGACTTATCGAGGGAGGCAAAGGTTTGTCTGCTAGGAGCTTCGATGCGGGGCATCGTGCTGGAAGCGACAGAGAAAGAGCCGTTCTCTTTGAGTTGGATTTTGAGCTCTATATAAACGAGAGGGCCAGAGCCTGTTCGGTAGAGTACGAGAGTGGCTTGTGTATTGACGGGAGTGGGTTCGAGTTTAACTTTAAAACCCCGTTCATTATTCTTTGCGGCTTCAGCGATACTATCTATTAGTGGATGGACTTCCATCGGATACTCCTTTTATCTTTTATGACATACCTATATATACCTATATAACAAAGGAGTTATTGAGATGCGAATAGATAATAACCTAGAGGACTTAATTATCTGGCTTAAGAAAATAGACACAATTGAAGTCATCGAGTTTTACATAGATGGTGTTTGTGTTAAGTCTGTTTCTAACAGCGATGAGTTTGCAGAAGTCATCAAGAAGTACGAGCCCTTCAATCGGTTTAAGTACCAAATCTTGTTTGATGGTTTAGATGAGGAAAACCCCAAGAGACGATTATATTGGTTTTACCCCATTCAATCCTCTAAGCATGACATTAAAATAGTAGAGAGTTTATAGTTCTTTCTATGTTGAATTAAGATACAAAAGGGTGTTTATATGATAAGCGAAAAGAAAAGACTGGCTACAAAGATAGCCATGAAGTATCTCAAAGCTACCCCACATAAAAAGGTAGTCTTTGTAGAAGCAGTTGTGGATAATCCACAGATGCTGTTAAGCCATATCAAACATGAGCTTGACCATTTAGGGTTAGATATTGACCTTGACGACCCCAAATGGAAAATCATAGCCCATCACATGACCATAAAGTTTGTTGGTGGTGCACCCATAGATAGCATTGCCGAGTATCTTCCGTACTTAGGCAGTGCATTAGACCTAAAGATTAAGGGCATTGTAGCAGATGCAAATTGTGTTGCCTTGCTCGTAGAGCCTGCAACACATCCTGCTTTTGCTATCAAGTCCATGAGTCACCCCCATATCACCATAGCGGTTGCTAATAACACTAAGCCTGTGTATTCCAACTACTTGATAGAGAAGGCAAATGTTATCCCCATTCATGGGATGGTGGATACGACCGTTGGGTATTCGGATGAGCATGGGGTAGATAGATTTCAATCGGGGATGGGAGTGCGGGTGGCATCGGAGAGGGAAGACCGTTTGGGTCTATTGCCTATATTTAATCCGTTGTTTAATTTGAGGGAAGCCTGTAAGCAGATATTGTTATTGGAAGACCATTTGAACAATGTTCGTAAGAGGTGTTCGGATTGTATATGCAAGCATTTTATGACAATAGAGGCGTTGTTTGAGGAGGCGGTGAGTTTAGATGTGGGGATGAAGCATTGGGAATTGCTTGATGGTCTTGCACAAGAAGTGCGGGACTATCAGAATAAGTGGATGAGGGCATTGGTGATGGGGGACAAGGAAGAGGGGAATAGGCGTATAATAGGGGTAGCTCAATCTTTGAGGGGTTTGAGGAAGAAGATAGCCCCGATGTGTATGCAGGTTGTGTTGGATAAGGAGATGAAGGTGGCAACGAAGACACAGGCGGAGAAGGAAGACGAGCAGGCGGCGAGCATGGTGAAGAAAGAGCCGAAGGCGAAGCCACCGAGGACTGACTTGATGAACAAGCGGTTGAAGAATGAGGATAAGGATTTGGAGGATTTAGGGGCAGAGGGAGACAAAGACCTTAGTTTAAACTACAAACAAGTAGGAGGGTGATAAAATGGACATTAAGTTTAATGAAGTAGGTTTTGATGAGTTTTTAGGTGCATTCAAGAAGGAAGCCGTAAATAAAAATAAAGCGAAGGGTGCGAAGGATGCTAAGGGGAAGAGTTTTGAGAAGTGGATAGCAGAAAAGACTAATGGTAAGGTTACGAGACCTTCTTCTGACCAAAATAAACAAGGAACAGAGATTGCGGTAAGCACCTTCTTAAAATATGTGCATGGTACAGATTCCTCAGCTTCCAAAGAAACAAAGAAGTGGGCAGAGAGGGAATATGCTAAGTTTTTTAAAGAGTGGAAGAAGGAGAATGAGGGTAAGACAGATGAAAAGCAAAAAGGGGGAGACAAAGCTACTGAGGGAGGACAAGCTGGGTCTACTGAGGAGCAACAAGCTTCTCAACCTACTAAGGAAGAAGTTGCACAACAACAAAGGGGAGAAGCCGTTGCCAAATCCAAAGAGAAAGGTGTGGACTCTTTAACTGAGGAGGAAAAAGAGGATGTAGTTGCGGAAGAACCTAATTCTTCCGCGGCACAAGCAGTTCAAACATCCCCGAGTAGCAAACAAAATCCAAAAATCCCCGCAAGTGAGCCTAAGAAGACGGACTCTGTTGCTGATTTGAGTTACAAGTTGAGTTTATCTCAGATTGGTTTGGGGGATGAGGATTCAAGTCAATTAGATGGTAGGGTGATAGATGCCATTAAGGAGCAGAACTCCAATATACAAGACGGTTATCTTTTC